>Ga0102962_1000051_pt1 | contig 72682 bp, 52 predicted proteins | sample SalPonF2_C_D2_MG_FD_84519 | JGI IMG/M metagenome (GOLD analysis project Ga0102962, IMG submission 84519) | Salt pond soil microbial communities from South San Francisco under conditions of wetland restoration - Salt Pond MetaG SF2_C_D2_MG ...
AAAATGAACAAGGGGAATATGGAGAAGGAGAAAATATCCATGAACTTGTTTTTTCTGCCGATGGTAAGCTCGTTAAGAAAGAAGGAACAGATGAGGAACACTAAAGGTCCTAATATCTAATTTTAGATAATGATAGTATGAAAAAATATATAGCGTTATTTTTCAGTGTAATATTTTTGGTAAGTACTGCTATTGTACAGGCCCAACAAACCGGTCCCCTTTACGTACCAGATGGGACGATTTCAATTCCGGGAAATGGAGGACATGATTATCTGTTTGTTAACCAGCCTACCCGAACCATGTATGTTACGCATGGTACCAGCGTAGCAGTTATTGATCTGGATGCCGGAAAATATACCGGCGTGGTAGACGGCTTAAAAGGAGATCATGGTGTAGCTGTCGATAATGCCTTAAATAGGGGTTTTGTGAGTGATGGAGAAAATCGGTCAGTGCTCGTTTTTGATACCAAAAATCTGAAAACCTTAAAAAATATTGGGTTAAAAGGTAAGGATGAAGATGCCATCATCCTGGATTCGGCATCAGGCAATGTGTTTGTATTTGATGGAGACAGCCATCAGGCAGAGGTCATCGACCCCAAAACATTGGAGGAGTTAGGAGTAATCCCCTTGGGGGCAAAACCGGAGTTTGCGGTCTCGAATGGAAAAGGTATGATTTACAATAACTTGGAGAGTGCGAATAAGATTGCTGTCATCGACGCCAGCAAGAAGAAAGTTGATAAAGAATATTCCCTTGGTCCATGTAAAGCTCCAACAGGAATGGCTTTGGATAAGACGGATCATCGAATTTTTACCGGTTGCCGGGGCAATAAAGGAATGACTGTTGTGAATGCTCAGACCGGAGATGTTATTCAGACCCTGCCAATAGGCAACGGGGTAGATGCCGTCAAATATGATCCCGGAACTCATCTTATATTTGTCTCTTGCTTTGACGGGACCGTAACCATTGTTAAGCAGCAATCGCAGGATTCATACACGGTCGTACAGACACTGCACACGCAACGCGGGGCTCGCACCATGGCTGTGGATACAAAAACACATAAGATCTATCTTAGTGTTTCGGATCATAAGAATGGCGATTATCGCCAACCTGTCCCGAATTCATTTAAAGTATTGGTTTATAAGATGCGTAGTTGACGTACGGGAATTTGGTCATGTTACACAAGCTAATTTACTGGTAAAAAATCGAAAGTAAGTTTGTTACATTCAGTTGAAGATAAAATTTGATTATTGGCTGTTTTCCCTATGAGAAAGTTCATTGTTCTTTTTCTTTTAGCTGTTTGGGCTAAATCGGTATACGCCCAAAGCCGTTCGCTGGATTATTATCTATCCCACGCAATTGATAATAGTCCGGCGATTACGGCGCAACACGATCGAGCTGATTCTGCCCGACTGCAAAAAAAGATTACTCACGCCAATTTTGCTCTTCCTTCGATTACAGCCTCTGGCGATTACCGGTATTCCCCTTATTCAGATCACTGGGGATATGCCGAACCCATTACCGACGGTGGACTTTATTCTGCTTTGCTGAATGTAGACTATCCAATTTTTTCAACAAAAAAACAGCAGGTTCGGAATAAGGAATCGTCCGTCAGTATTCGGCAAAGTGATTATCAGATTGATCAAGTCAAACATAAACTTCGGCAGTCAGTAACTGATCAGTATATCACTACTTACCAGGATGTAATGCATTTAAGTTATCTGCAAAACATCCAGGATTTGCTACAAAAACAGAAACAAATCCTGCAATCGCTGGCAAAGCAGGGCGTATCAAAAATTACGGATGTAAAACAGATCAATATTGAGCTGCAAAATAACCGTATTTCCCGGAAACAGGCAGAAAATACTTTTCAACAGGATTTGCTCCAGCTGAACAGCCTTTGTGGTATTGCCGATAGTACTACCTCGGTAAAATTACAGCAACCCAGCTTGGTTATCGACTCTTCACAAGTTGATCAGAGTAAATTTATGAAACAGTTTCAGCTGGACAGTGCGAAGGTAGCCACTCAACAGCAGCTCTCGGAACTCAAATACCAGCCGAATGTTACTCTCTTTGGCAACAGCGGACTGAATGCAGTCAAATTTACCGGCATTCAGAACCATTTTGGATATAGCGTGGGGCTACATGTTTCGGTACCTATTTTCGATGGAAATCAGAAGAGCATAACACGTCAACAGACTCATTTGCAACAGCATAGTATCGACGCTTATCAACAGCAATTTAAAAATAAGCGGCAGGTACATCTGGCAAGTCTTCGTCAGCAGTTAAAACAGAATCAACAACAGCTCCAATTGGTTCGGCAACAACTTTCGCAATACGAAGATCTTCTGAGCAACTATCGTCAGGAACTCAGTCAGGGGATTCTGTCTGTGATCGATTACCTGACCGTGCTTCGGAATTATGCAGATGCTCAACAGCAACGGGTGCAAATCCTTGGTGAAGAATGGCGACTTAAAAATGAATTTAATTACTGGAACTGGTAATATGAAATTACGATATGGTATCATACTACAATTACTTTTTTTAGAAATAACAATGCTGGGTTGCAGCAATAACCAGCAAAGTAATAGTGAGGATCCTGTCACTGTTGCCCAGGTTCAGGTAACGCATGTTCGGCATAAAACGCTTGCGGATACCCTGACGGTCAACGGTCGTGTTTTGGAAGGCCAGCAGTTCCAAGTCCGAGCACCTGTTGCCGGTTATGTCACAAAATTATATGTGCACCCGGGAGAGCGTGTTCAGGCAGGACAAAAAATGTTTTCCATCACGACACGTGAACAGGCCGCTTTGGCTAAGAATCCGGCGGGAACATCTCTTCCAGAAACATCAGCGATTGTAGTTAAGGCACCGGTTGACGGACAAATTAGTGCTATTTCGACCGGTGCGGGTGTTTATAACGCAGAAGGATCATCAATGGCTACTGTGAATTCCAGGAGTAACCTGTATATGGAAATCTATGTACCGGCGCAATGGGGCCGAGAAGTGCAGCCTGGTGATTCAGCGTTTGTCCAATGGGCGGACGGGCGTGTGAGATGGGCCAAAGTAGGCAGCCGTCTAGCAGAGGCCGACAGCGCAAGCCAGTCGGTGAAATTCATGGTAACTGATATTTCTCCGCGTCATCTGCTACCCAGTGAACGGCTAACGGTACAGATCCCGGTCAATAAAGTGGTCGATGAGCAGGTCCTTCCCCGTAATGCGATTCTGACGGATGAATCCATGAGTTCGTGGTGGGTGATGAAAATGGTTAATGATTCCACAGCCGTGCGCATACCGGTGACACCGGGCATCACCTCAGGCAGTTGGATGGCGGTACCCAAACCAAAGTTTCAAATGAGTGACCGGATCTTGGTGCAAGGCAATTATGGCCTTGCAGATACCGCCAGAGTGAAAGTGAATAATCAGTAGATGACCATTTTATAGTCGAATGACTTTAAAAAAGATGTAATTAAACAATTCAGTAATGGAGCATTTTTACAACCGGTTTAAAAGTCCGCTGACATACATAACGATATTGGTGTTGGTGGGTGGTTATTTGGCTTATCAGCATATCCACAGTTCGTTGTTTCCCGAAATTACGTTTCCAAAAATTAAAGTGATTGCCAACAATGGGGAGCAGCCGGTACATAAGATGATGATCAATGTGACCCGTCCACTTGAAGAGGCAATCAAACGGATACCTGATCTCAAGCAGGTACACAGTACGACCAGTCGCGGCAGTGCCGAGATTTCCGCATACCTCGACTGGAGTGCCGATATCTACACGAGTCAGCAGCTGATCGAGTCTCGAATCAACGAGATCCGTACCCAGCTTCCGTCGAATGTGGAGATTCAGATTGAACGAATGAATCCTTCTATTCTGCCTGTCATGGGGTTTATCGTATCTGGTAAACACAAGACATTGCTGGATCTCAAACAGGTGGCCCTGCATACGATACGTCCCTATATCTCGCAACTATCGGGAGTGGCTATGGTACAGGTTCAGGGCGGGCGTGACAAGGAATACTGGATGGAACTGCAGCCGAAGAATCTGAGTCGGCTGGGAGTCACGCCCTCACAAATTATGGACGCCGTATCAAAATCGAATATTGTTAAATCCAGCGGATATGGAGAGGCTAACCGGAGATTGTACCTGTCATTAACAGATGGCAGTGTAAAAAATATTGATCAGTTGCAGAACTTGGTAGTCACCTATAGGCACAATCGTCCTATCTATCTTTCTGATGTGGCTAAGATCCAGGTCCATAATGCTATCCAGTACGTCAGGATCAATGTGGATGGAAAAAGCGGGGTTTTATTTAATATCGTCAAGCAGCCCAATGTAAACCTGATCGCTCTGTCAAACGAGGTTCAGGCAAAGGTCAAGGCTATGAAGGATATTTTACCCGCTGGACTGAATGTTACTCCCTATTATGACCAGGCTGAATATGTATCTCAGAGCATCCACAGTGGCAAAGATGCGTTATGGATTGGCATCGCATTTGCGCTGATTATCGTGATTATCTTTCTGCGATCATTACGTGCTACCTTTGCTTTGCTGGTGGCCGTCCCGGTGTCTATTGCCCTGTCTATGGCGGTTATCTACATGATTGGATATACCCTAAACCTCATGACGCTGGGCGCTCTTGTTGCAGCTATTGGTTTGGTTGTGGATGATGCCATTGTGGTCACCGAGTTTATCCACCGGGTGAACGAGGAGCATCCAAATGAATCGGTGCGAAAGCACATACAGATAGCCATACCACGTCTGTTGCCTGCTATGGTGGGATCATCGTTAAGTACCATCGTTATCTTTTTTCCTTTTTCTTTGATGAGCGGTGTGGCCGGCGCATGGTTTACGGTAATGGCGAATACAATGATCATTACCCTTGCCTGTTCATTCATGGTCAGTTGGCTGTTGTTGCCTATTGGATATTTATTTATGGAAAAGGTCAAGAAACCGAAAAATGTTGAAGGCAAACCGGAACCACTGTACCAGTGGCCACTCTTTTTTCTGAACAACTGGTGGATTTCACTTGTGATTGCCGGAGTGTTAATAGGTGGACTAATTTGGTCTCTGCCACATTTAAAAACGGGTTTCTTACCACATATGGATGAGGGAAGTATTGTGCTAGACTACTTCACTCCTGCCGGTTCTTCGCTTGATCAATCGGACCGCATGCTTTCTAAAATTGACGACATCATTAAAAAGAATCCTTATGTGACCCATTTTTCGCGTCGCACTGGCGCACAGATGGGCTTTTTTATAACAGAGCCTAACAGAGGTGATTACCTGATTCAATTGAAAGACAACCGAAATGTATCGACTGATGACGTGATCAATCAGATACGAAATAAAATAGCAGCCAAAGTCCCAGCCGTTGACGTCGACTTCGGCCAGGTCATAGCCGACCGGTTGGGAGATCTTACGGAACAGGAATCTCAACCTATACAGATTAATGTATTTGGTAATAATACGGCTACGTTGCACAAGTATGCCAACAAAGTTGCAGACCTGATAAGGCAGGTGCGTGGTACAGCGGATGTGTTTAACGGTCTTACGGTAGCAGGACCATCGTTTAGTGTTATTCCACAAGAAACTGATTTGAGTACATATCATTTGACACCCTCAGATTTGCATTTACAGCTACAAACACAGCTGAATGGAACCGTCGTTGGGGATATGCTTGAACAGAATCAGGCCACGCCGATCCGCATGATTTACCCGAATGGTCTGCGATACGATTTAACCAAGTTGAATCATGCCAATATATTGCTGCCGGACGGAGCAAGAGAGCCAGTAACCTCCTTAGCCAACATAAAAATCAATAAGGGAAGCACTGAAATAAACCGGTTGAATCTACAGGAGATGGTTACGGTTACAGCAAGACTCAGTAATCGTGATTTGGGAAGTACTATAAAGGATATACAAACCACATTAAATCAAAAACTACCTTTGCCCAAGGGATACCATTATTCCATAACCGGAGATTATGCAAAACAACAGCAAAGTTTCCATGAGCTCATGATGATCATGATCTTGTCGGCACTGCTCGTTCTTACGGTTCTGCTTTTTCTGTTCCGGGATTTCAGAATTGGATTCATAATTCTTGTTGTTGCGGTACTGAGTATTTCGGGTGCCGTACTTGCCTTGTATTTTACGGGAATACAACTGAATGTCGGCAGTTATACCGGATTGATTATGATCGTCGGTATTATAGCTGAGAATAGTATATTTACCTGCCGTCAATTTTTACGGAGATACCAGGAAAACGGGGTAAAAAAGGCACTGCAGCAAGCCATATCAGCCCGTTTCCGACCGAAGATCATGACTGCAACGGCGGCCATTACCGCACTGTTACCATTGGCTTTAGCTATTGGTACAGGAGATGACCTACAGCAACCGATGGCCATTGCTGTGATTGGTGGATTTCTTGTTGCAATTCCACTTCTGCAGATTGTATTACCAACATTCCTCTATTTTGGGTATGGCTGGCAGGATAAAAAAGAGGAAAAAAATGAGGAGCAAAATGGTAAAGATACATTGACAGAATGAAATTATTTGATAATGATCAATCCACCTGACCTTCCGCCAGTGGTCGGACAGGCTCTTCTCCAGGGAGGAACTCCTTTATTTCTTGAAAGTAATTACATTTGATAAAGCAGGTAACAAAGAATCCCTCTTGGAGAAGAGGGATTTAGGGAGATTGAAAATAGGAATAGTTGACACCCCTCGTCAGTCCCGAAAACCGCGACAGACACTCCCCTTAAGGGGAGATTAAACTAGAGGGTAACCCTTTGTGAAACTTAGTGTCTTCTTTGTGTACCTTTGTGATATAGCTTTTACAAATGTAGATATAGGTTCATGGCTAACGTATCTAAGATGAAAAGAAATTAATATGAAGCTATTAATTATAGAGGATGAATCGTCGCTGGCCGAGAGCCTGAAAGAATATCTCGAAGATGAGGGACATATCAGCGAGATCGTAGCTGACTACGGAAAAGCGCATCAGAAAATACACGTGTACAACTATGATTGTGTGCTCGTGGATATTACTATACCGGGTGGCAGTGGGCTTGATCTGATTGATGAGTTGAAGAATATGCACTCCGAGGCGGGCATCATCATTATATCTGCCAAAGATTCGCTGGATGACCGAATTAAAGGGCTGGAACTTGGCGCTGATGATTATCTGACGAAACCGTTTTATCTGTCCGAACTCAATGCACGAGTAAATGCGCTTATGCGCCGCAAGCAGTATAAAGGTGATCGTAAGTTCCATGTGGGCAAGTTGACTGTGTACCCTCTAAAAAAAGAGGTCGAAGTGGAAGGCGAGAAACTTAATTTGACAGCCAAAGAATATGATCTGCTGAATTATTTCATCACAAATGCCAACCGGGTGCTGACCAAAGAGGCTATTGCTGAGCATGTGTGGGGCGATCATTATGATATGGTGGATTCCTTTGATTTTATCTACGTCCATATCCGGAATCTTCGCAAGAAGCTGCAGGAGAAATGTGGAGATGATCCTATCAAAACGGTCTACGGGATGGGCTACAAATTTCAAACTGCATGAAATTAATAAACAAGACACAGCGGATTTATCTGACCTTGGTGATTGTATTGCTCCTTGGGTGGAGTGGTATATTCCTTTATGCGATCTCTTCGGCCATCCAAAATAATATTGACGAATCCCTGCAATCGGAATTACAGGCAGTGATACGGGCCCAGAATAATAAGGATTCTGTGCAAACTTTATCCACCCAACAGATGGAAGTGAAACTCATTACAAATGCTTCCGATACAACGGTAAGCCTTCGGGATACCTCCTTATTTAACTCCGTTGAACAAGAAAAATTTCCCTACCGCCAAGTAAGTACCCAGGCCCGTATTGGCGACAAGGCATATCAGATTACCATGCGCCGGTCAATGGTAGAATATGATGATCTTTTTGAGACTATCCTGATTATGGAGGTCATCTTTGTTGCATTTCTTTTTGGAGGATTGTTTTTCATCAATCGAACGGTTCTACAGCGGCTTTGGAGTCCGTTTTATAATACCCTGCGACAGCTTACCGGGTATGAGCTCGAAGGGCAGCCGATAGATTGGAAAAAAACTGAAATTGATGAGTTTCAGCGTCTGAATGAGGTTCTAAAGGATATGATCGGGCAGATTGAAAAAGAATATCAAAGCCTGAAAACCTTCACCGAAAATGCATCACACGAGATTCAGACGCCCATATCATCTATGCTAAACCGAATTGAAGTAATGCTGCAGGATGAATCGCTCTCAAAAGAGCAGTGGCAGCGATTACAGCAGGTAGAGCAATCGGCACGAAAGCTTTCAAGACTCAATAAAGCGCTGCTGTTACTTACAAAGATCGAGAACCGCCAGTATCCCCAATCCGAAACCATTGATCTGGCTGATTTGATAAATGACCTAGTGCCGGAGTATCAATCTCTGGCAGAAGCAAAGAATATCAGCATAGAGTTAAATATTGAATCCGGGGCGACGACCAAGATGAATTCCGAGCTTGCGGAGATGATGTTGCGTAATTTGTTGTCGAATGCTATCAAGCATAATGTGAATGGGGGCAGGGTGGATATTAATGTAAAATCCAACAGCCTGGCGATTTTAAACACGGGTCCTGAGCCGGAAGGCGATTTGGATGAATATTTCGAGCGTTTCCGGAAACAGGATGCTTCTTCCGATTCGCTGGGTTTAGGATTGCCCATTGTCTTGGCCATCACAAAAACTTCCAATGTTACGATCGATTACTCATACAAAAATGGTGTTTACGTAGTTGAAATAGATTATTAAATCCACAATAAATCCTCACTTTTTAAAAACTACCATGAAATCTTTATCAAACCGCGGGCTTTTTCTTTTGCTACTCTTTTTACTCCTTTTTTCACCCAGGGCATATTCCCAATCTTCGGGATATCGGGTCGATAAGAAAATCAATCTTCATAGCAATGGATTTTGGGATTACCTAACGGTAGACACCGTATCTCATCGTCTGTATGTGACTAATGCGAATAAGGTGTATGTTATTAATGTAGATAGTAATGCCGTTGTGGATACGATCGATTCTTTGAGTGGCGTTCACGGAGTGGCCATTGCTAATGATGTTGGGAAGGGATATATCAGTAATGGAAGAAGTAATGAAGTCACTGTTTTCGATTTGAAGTCACTAAAGGTATTAAAAACAATTCCGATTTCGGGAAAAGATCCCGACGCCATCATGTATGATCCGTTTTCAAAAAGAATATTCACTTTTAACGGTCGGAGCAGCAATGCCACCGCGCTAGATGTTAAAACGGACCAAGTGGCAGGTACTATTCCACTTGATGGAAAGCCTGAATTTGCTGTGACCGATAAGAAAGGTTCAATATTTGTTAATATCGAGTCGGCCAGCAAGATTAGCCAAATCGATCCTTTAAATTTAAAAGTAATCCATACATGGTCGATTGCGCCTTGTGAAGGTCCAACGGGTTTGGCTTTTGACGTTAAAAATAAACGATTATTTGCCGGTTGTCACAATCAGATGATGGCTGTTGTAGATGCAGGATCAGGTAAAATGGTCGCTACACTTCCCATCGGATCGGGTGTAGACGCCTGCCGATTTGATTCGGAGACCCATCTGGCGTTTAGTTCAAACGGTGAGGGAACCATAACGGTAGTCAAAGAAGTGGATCCTGATAATTTCAAAGTGATAGATACGGTTTCGACTATAAGAGGCGCACGAACGATGGAGTTGAATCCTGTTACACATGCAATTTATACTGATGCTATGCTCAACGGAGACAGGCAATCGGATTCCTTTGGGGTGTTAGTGTTAAACAGGGACAATAAATAATGTTATCGTGAATTCTATTTAATTTCGTCGCCACACATTACGTTAGATATTTTGGATGTGTCACTATTTTTGAGCGATCAAAAAAGTGACCCAAAAAAACGCCGGCTGCGAATCCCGAAGCGGTTCTTCGTCGCGGTCTGGATAATTTCGCTGCCGCTTGTTCCTGCTACGCTAAAATAATTTAACTCGTTTCGCAGGCCCGCGGAACTCAGACAGAAATTATTTTTTTACGCTTCGCCTGCATGCACTCTGCTCAGCGAAATTAACGCTATGCCGGAGGCGGGGAAACCTTTTGTATTGCTCATGCCAAGGGATAATTGACAACATTTTAAAAATGGTATACTCTTCTTTTCTTAATAAAAATTCTTATCCCGACCATAACACTAAGTTATGTAACGTCGTATCATTATTCTTCCTCTTTTTGCTGATTGATACGGTAAGTAAAATTCAGCCGAATGCCACTAGGTTCCCAAAATTTTTGTCTGGAAAAGTAATCGGGATTCGTAATGGTAAACTCTTCCCGTCGTGTATTTAAAAGATCCTCAGAATTGATAGAAATAGTAGCGTTTCCATCCCAGAAATCTTTCGACAGCGCGGCATTTACAAAAGCGGTGGCTGACCGGTGTCCCTGTATGGTTTTTGCCGGATCGTTATAGCGGAGCGAGGTTTGAAATGTCAGACCGTTTATAATTTGCCAGTGCACCTGGAGACGGCTCGTCAGCCGGTTGGTGGATCGTTGGTACCGCGTGCGTTGGTAGAAACCGTTCGAATTGGAGCGAAACAGGTTAACATTGCCGGAAACAGTGAAGTGATCGGTAAAATCTTTTTCGGCTGTTATCTCAATGCCCCAGGCATCCTCTTTGGACAGATTAATAGGGGTGGTTCGCATAATGCCCTGGTTGTCCAGCTTGGTTATGTCACGGATCACCCCGGTCCGGTGACGATAATAGACGCTGGTAAGCAACGAAGCCGTATCCCAGTATTGCAGGAATTCAGCCTCATAGGAGTTGGCATATTCCGGTTTTAAGCCCGGGTTACCGGTGAATCGGCTGCGGGAATCCGAATAGCTGGTCGTCGGTAGCAGCAGACGCGCGTAGGGACGTGAAATGCGTCGGCTGTAGCTGAGCTGAACCGACTGCTGTTCGTTGAATTTGTAGGTTAAAAAGATGCTGGGGAACAGGTTCAAATAGGTTTCTCGGGATGTTTGGCCGGTGATATCAAGGTTAGTCTGAATGTGGTATCGCTCGGCGCGGACTCCCAGCTGATAGGATAGCGACCCCCAATAGGAAGAGAGCGTGGCATAGGCTGCGTTGGTATTTTCGTAGGAGGTATAATTGTTGTTAAAGGCGGGCAGCATCTGCCAGTTGCCGCCGTATTGCCGTTTCCGCGTAGTGTAATTATTGTCCTGCCAGTCGTAGGTGCTTCGCAGCCCCAATTCTACTTTGCCCGAATCGGCCACCGGGCGTACATAGGTGGCATTGAATTGGAGGTTGTGACCTTTGCCGATATCATTGATCCTGTGAAAAAGTGTATCCGAAGGGCTTTTCAGCTTCACTTCACGGATATGCGGCAATTCTTTATGATTGCTGTAGCTGTATTCGGCATCGGCGGTGAGTTTATGATGATCGCTACCCAGCGGATTTTTATACTCCAGAGAGGCTTCGTTTTTACCTTCGCCGCCGCCGATACGGTTGTGCCGGTCGATCCGGTCAAAAAATATGCCACTAAAGGTGGAGTCCAGGTAAGCCCCATTCCAATAGTCGGTCTTATTTTCGAAATGCCAGGTATCGCTGGCCGTGATTGTCTGCTTAGCCGGGAGATGAAAATCAGCACCCAGTTGAAAATCCCCGTGATAATCGGTTTCGTTGCCGTTATTAAAGGCACGATAGACATAGGAAGTGTCGACTGAATTATAGCGCTGGTAAGTGCGACTGTGCGCCGGATCTTCGGCATGGGCGACACTCCCGTTGAAAAACCAGTTGATATTGCTGGTGCGGTAATTCAGATTGGTCGACAGCTGGGTAGCCTCCGGATGCCGCTGCATGAATCCCACCGATCCATGAAACCCATGTTTCTTTTTTTTCTTTAGCACAATGTTAATGATACCCGCGCTCCCTTCCGCCGAGTATTTGGCGGAGGGATTTGTGATAATTTGTACTTCCTTAATCATATCCGCCGACAGGCTTTGCAGCGCCTTGGAACCGTTTTTATAGATGCTGGAGGGCTTGCCGTTGATCAGGATCCGTACGGAACTGCTCCCGCGCAGACTGATGGTGCCGTTAAAGTTCGTGGACAGCGATGGAACATTATTGAGCACATCGAGGGCCGAGCCGCCCAGCGAAGTGATGTCTTTGCCCACCTGAAACGTACGCTTTTCGAAGGTGAGATCCATTTGCGAACGTTTCCCCTGTACGACCACGTTCTGCATGGATTGGGTGGTAGGCTCCAGCCGGATTACTCCCAGCGACTTTCTTTCGCCTGCCTGAAGGATGATCTTTCGCCGGTAAGATTTGAAGGAAAGAAAAGTAATTTTAAGTGTGTAGGAACCGGGCCTGATTGAGAGTGAGAAATGTCCTGTCGAATCACTGGCTACCCCGAATATGGGTCGTTGCCGGGTGGAATCATAAAGGGCTACCGAAGCAAACGGAATAGGCTCTCCCTTTTTTGTTTTAACGATTCCGGAAATATGCGTTTTCTGGGCAAGAGCCGGGCTGGATCCCACACCCAAAAGCAATATGGCAAAGGCGAGGAGTAGTTTTTGGCTTAGGGGAATGACCCGTTCATATCTCTTGTGATTTGAAGCTATCCGATTTTCCATTCAGAAATTTAGTTTAAACCGATAGTTGTCGAATGCCACAGAGTATAACCAATAAATCTTAAGGAAGTCTAAAATGTACTTCACTTAGTTTTTAGCCTGTATTTTTTTATCGGGAAATTTTATCCCAAAAAACACTTGTGGCTATTCCTACAATTACCACTACAATTGTACCTATGGGATTGAGCCACAGATACTCAACACTTTTAGTGAAGCCATCAGGTATGTTGTTCCAAGGCATAATTAATTTAATGGTGCCTGCATGTTCATAGATGCGATCCAGGAGAAATACCGTACCCATACCGGAAATTAAACCGGTCAAGGCCCCGATACCATTTGCTCTTCTTACCCATAAAAGCAGAATAAAAATCCCCAGAATAGAACCATAAAAATAGCTTCCGATTTGGTTCACCAATTCGATGATAGAGCTGGTTTCGCCGAAGGCGACGGCCGCCAGAGTTGCCAGGGTTCCCCAGAAAAGAGTGGCAAGACGAGAAGATTTGAGATACCAGGCTTCGCCCCGGTCTTTGGTATCAAGTCGTTTATACCAGTCAATGATTGAGATTGTAGCCAGGGCATTAAGTTCGCTGTCGATACTGGATAGTGCTGCTGCAAAAATGCCGGCAACAATAAGACCAATTACGCCCGGTGGCATTTCATGAAGGATGAAGTAGGGTAGCACATAATTGGTATCGTTTAAGTTGGATTTGGTAATTTCTTCTTCACGATTAAGCTCCGCTTTCCGGACTTTTACCAAATGATCGTCGGTTTTTTGCAACTGTTTGGCATTTTTCGAAGTCTTATCTTTTAAAAGGGCAAATGCTGCTTTTTTACGTTTACGGTAGGTTTTATTGTACTCCTGCTGGAGTAATTCGCCAGCGACTTCGGCATGATTATTCTGGGCTGCGGGTTCCGTTCCGCGAAAAGTAATGGGAGCTGGGCCAAAGATGTAGAATACATAGAGCAGGGCGCCTAACAGAAGAACAAAGAATTGCATCGGAACTTTGGCATAAGCGGTGAGAAGCAAAGATTTCCGGGCGTCTTTCAGAGACCTTGCTGTAAGATAGCGCTGTACCTGGGTTTGATCGGTACCAAAATAAGAAAGCATCAAAAAGACCGCTGCAAATACTCCGCTCCAAATGTTGTATTTCTGGCTGAGATCAAAATTCAGGTCAATAGCTTTTAATTTGCCGAGTGCCCCGGCCAAATAGAGCGAATCAGTAAAATCCACTCCCTGTGGCATTTTGTGTTGTATCCAGAAAAAGCAGAAAGCAAGTCCGAACAGCAAGACGATCATCTGTTTGACATCCGTTCGGATGACTCCGCTGATGCCGCCTATCATAGTATAAAATGTAGCGGTTAGCCCGATGATGAGGATCGTGGGTGTGAGCGGCAGGCCAAGCAAGAGGGCTAAAACATAGGATGGAGCAGCAATCACAACGCCATCGGCTAAGCCGCGGGAAACCAAAAATAAAAAGCTGGTGAAAAGCCGGGTTGACAAACCAAACCGTTCTTCGAGTACTTCGTAAGCACTATAGTTTTTCATCTTATGGAAAAAAGGAACGAGTGTCACGCAAAGGATGATCATTGCAAAAGGTATTGCCAGGTAGGTTTGGACAAATCGCATGTCTTTAATGTAAGCCTGTCCCGTTGTACCGATGAAAGTGATGGCAGAAGCCTGGGTAGCCATTACAGACAATCCCATAGCCCACCATGGCATGGATCGGTTGGCCAGGAAGAAGCCCTCTATGTTATCACTTTCTTTACCGTGCCGGGTACCATCCCATACCGTATACCCCAGAAATGCAATAAGTACGAGCCAGTCAATCCAATTCATAATGAGTTAAATCGGATAATTAAGGAAGTAGGTGAACAGGCCGAGCAGTATGATGTAGGCAACACCGATTCCTAATACGAGCCAGTAATTAAACTCTGTTTTTGAGTTACCGGATTTGTCTTCCATAAGCATAAATTAGTAATGCGTGAAGAGTAATAAGTGATATTCTTAATTGAAACTGACGTTCAAGTTTCATTTCTAAATAATATTTGCTTATTCCAGTGTCAAGTTCCTTAATTATGAGGTTACCCCATTGCGGAATTCCATCCCTTCCTAATAGAATTATTAGATATTGAAAGTTGAAAATGAGATCCTATACAAAAGTTCAGGTACGTAATTTATCGGTAATCCGAAAACTCTCCGGTCCGAATTGAAAAAGCACGTCCAGAATCGAACATTCCGGTTCAAAGCCGTCAAAATGCTGATGGTATTGGGGATGTTCGAGCTGAAAGTCAGTTTTATGTTCAGCTTGCCGCTGGTAATGGCGGGCATCGTGTTCTTGAAAAAGCTCATCCGCATTAAGACGCTGGGCCAGCAGATTGGGATCTGAAGTATATTCGGGAATTTCACTGGCTAAACCGTAATCCAGAGAAATGTCCATAAACTGTAGCAGCCGCCGCTGAATGAAAAGCACAAATTCTATCAGGTAGGTGTAATTGTAGGCTGACCTGAAGTCGGCTTTGATTTCGGGTTCATAGAAATCGTAGTAGATACTGTTGCGATAATTGTACTCCAAAGCCCTTAGTAACGGAGTAACCCAATCTTCGTTGTGATCCATCCGCACATCTTTGATAGCTTTCTTTCGGTCTTCGGTACGAACGGGAATATTAATCCATTGTGTGCCTTCCGGAGTTCTGATTTGTGCCCGGTGAACCCGGCTTTTTCGCGACCACCGTTCTACATCCTGCAGAATAATACGGTCGGCCCGTAGCATGGTTGCCAGATCGTATAAATTCGGAGCAAATTGTGGGAGTAGTAGTGCTAATTTCATCTAATTCGTTATACGTAATTCGTAATACGTATTGTATCAAAGTTACTATTTGAGAGAAAGAATGTAAGTATTTGTTTTTAAGTTGGTCTTACTTATTAAAGTTAAATAATCATAATAAATATGGATTTTGAAAATTGGGTAAGAGAAATTCCTGATGAATTTAAAAAAGATGCTGTTTGGTCCCTAAAAGTATATCGAATTGCGTTATTTATGGCCGATCTTTCATGGATTGACATAGAACCCATCTTAGATCAGAAATTATTTTCCCTTTCTGATCAACTTTATAGGTCTGTAGGATCTATCAGCGCAAATATTACTGAGGGATATTCCAGACATTCTCATAAAGAACAAGCTCGGTTTTATGAAATAGCTCTGGGATCAGCACGTGAAGCCAAAGACTGGTACTTTAAAAGCCGTCATATTCTCGGAAGCAAAATATCTCTTCACCGAATTAAAATATTGACAACTATAGTAAAATTATTGTTAACGATGATTAACGAGAGAAGAACTTCCCATAGAGCCAATGAAAAGGATGTGAAATATTCAATAAACCAATCGAGACCGTCCTAACCTATACGCATCACGACGTATGATTGGGGCACGTATTACGCATTACTCGTCACTCATCACGAATAACGTATTCCTCATTAGCACTACTGTGCGATAAGCCTTATTTTTGAAGGCCATTGAACGAAAATTATTTAAACTTACATAAAATCAGATTTATGGATAGTACCGTACGCGTACGATTTGCACCATCACCCACCGGCTTGCTGCACATTGGTGGACTTCGGACGGCATTGTATAATTATTTATTTGCGAAAGGAAACGACGGCATTTTTGTACTGCGCATTGAGGATACCGACCAGACCCGATACGTAGAAGGAGCGGAAGATGATATTAAACAATCATTAAAATGGGTCGGCATGGAAATAGATGAAGGTCCCGAAAATCCGGGAGATGTTGGTCCTTATCGGCAAAGTGAACGTAAAGATATATACCGCCAATATGCGGAGCAGCTGGTTGAAGAAGGCTATGCCTATTATGCATTTGATACTTCGGAAGAGCTGGAACAGATGCGTGAACGGTTAAAGAAATCAGGCAATCCGTCGCCCAAGTATGACGCCATTACACGGATGTCAATGAAAAACAGCCTTACCCTTCCGGAAGAGGAAGTCGAACGAAAACTTGAAGCAGGGGTTGAACATGTGATTCGCCTCAAAGTACCACGGCGTGAAACCGTTCGTTTTGAGGACGAAATCCGGGGTTTTGTGTCCTTTGAAAGCAAAGGACTTGATGACCAGGTATTGCTAAAATCTGATGGCATGCCTACGTATCATCTGGCGAATGTCGTGGATGATCACCTGATGAATATCACCCACGTTATACGAGGTGAAGAATGGCTTAGCAGTACGCCCAAACATATTTTGATGTACGAATATTTTGGATGGGAACCTCCCAAGATGGCACATTTGCCCCTGATTATGTCTCCAAGTGGGGGTAAGCTTTCCAAGCGTAAAGCTGAGACCGAGGGAATTCCCATTAACACAAAAGATTATATTGAACAAAAATTTGAGCCGGAAGCCGTTGTCAATTTCCTGGCCTATCTGGGATGGAGCCCCGGCGATGATTCTGAAATCCATTCTATGGATGAATTGATCGACTTGTTCTCATTGGATCGCGTGAGCAAAGGCGGTGCAGTTTTCGACTATAAAAAGCTGATTTGGTATAATGAGCATTATTTGCGTGAAAAATCAGCTGACGAGCTTTATCCGCGTGTTAAGGAGATTGCCAATAAACATGGTATTGAGCCGAATAAAGACTATCTCAAAGAGATCATTCCACTGATGAAAGATCGTGTTAGTAAGATCGAAGATTTTGTTACGATGGGGCGTTTTTTCTTTGAAGATCCCACAGAATTCGAAGAACAGGCTCTGAAGAAGTGGAAAGATAGTAGTGCCAAGCTGCTCAGCGCTTATGTGGACGAGCTCGAGAAGCTGGAGCCTCAGGAATTTACAGCTAAGATTCTCAAAGATAGAATCAAAGATGTTATTAATGCTCATGATGTTGGATTCGGTAAGCTGATGATGCCTCTGCGGGTAGCTGTTTCGGGCATGGGCTATGGTCCGGATTTGACGCCTACCATTGAGTTGTTGGGCAAAGAAACAACGATCCGACGCATTAACACTGCTATCGAGAAGCTCGGGTAACGTTATTTTTTTATTCCTTTTCTCATATTAACGCCTGCCAAGCATTTAAGAATTTGGCAGGCGTTTTTTATTGAGCTGTTTCAGTGATAGAGAATTCGAACCGACTCTCATCCTCGATTTCAAGTGTCCCCGCCTTAAATCGACGTTCTGAAAATGTAATATGTCCGTCATTATCAATAAGCAATATTGTAGAACAGCGGGTACCATAGCCATCACTTTTGATAAAGATAGATGACACTTTCTTTTCAATTTCTCTTGGAATTCCTGTATCAGGCAATTGGTCTTCAGGCGCCTGGTGGTCATCAGCAAGTAGTTTAAAAAGTGATTCTTCTGAGATGCTTTCGTTCTCCAATATAATATTCAACTGTTTTTTAGCTCGCTCAACCTTCGGCCAAGGGGTATTCAGAAGATGATTACTAAGCCCATAAAGACCAGCGTTTAATAATCTAATGATTCCTTCTTGATTGGAGTAATAACCCAATTGGTCTATAGATCCGACTAAGAGATTAAATCCCATATATCGGTCGGCTATATGATCGACCTGTTGCAGATAATCGTTGGCAGATCGAGGATGAATCAGAAAATCCAGCACTAAATGTCCCCTGCTTGGGGAATTTTCCCGTCTGATGGATGGATCACGATAATTAGTTAGGGCAGAAAAATTTCCATCTCGCCTAATTCCCATCCAAGTACCGCCTGCTTTTAAGTCTTTACCCGCCAAAAGATCGGGATGATCATCCCAGAATTGAGCCGGTCGGGTAGGGCGATCATGATTTTCATCTCTGTTAGCTGCCAAAATCAAGGGATAATTGGGATGTTGTTTATAAGAAAAAACAATTAGGCACATTATTAGTCGCTTGAATTATTCGGAACGTGCAACTTTAATGAAACAATCGCAACGAAATATTAATTCTCAAAACATTTTCACATATTCTACGTGTTATAATAGTAAATCTAAAATACAGTTGAGCATCTGGTGAATCTGACAAGGCGGGAATATCTTTTTTTTGCGGTCGGTCTTGTGGCAGCGGTATGGTTTTTTATCGCTTATCCTTCCCAGGATCCGCGGCATATTATTAAATTAAAATCAACGAAAGCGGCAATCGAGAAGAAGGCTTTATCCGAATTCGAGTCGTTAGGATATGAGTCCAGCCAATATCGCGTAGAGACGAGTTTCAAAGCCAATCAAAAATTACTAGATAGTCTGCAAAAAGAGCTTGGACGCAGCGGTATGATAAAGTACTTCCGGAACAATGATGTTGCTAATATCGAACCGTTTTATTGGGAAACAGAATTTAGCAAGATTTCGAAAGATCGGCATACGTTCAGTATGGGTTCAAATTCTGATGATGACCAATCTGGTCATAATCCACTGGATGATAATGCGATCAAAATTCGATTTACTCCGGAGGGCCAATTTCTTGAGTTCCTCAATCCCAACGATTTTTTGCCTTATAAAGTCGTAAATCGACCTGCTATAGCTGCAGCCTTTAAAGCAAATGAAGATAGTACCGTTTCTTTGTTATCTCAATATCGTGATTCAGTATTAACACAAAAATTAATTATAGATCTGAAGCATGATTGGCATTCAGAAACAGTGAAACCGGAAGATGAGTTACGGCAGTTATCTCGTCGCTTAAATGGCAGGGGGCCCTTTTTATTGTCAAAAAAAGATGCATTTGAGATGGCTTCCTATTATTTATCAAAGACGGCCTGGAATCAGTCAGAATTAGTTCGTGATTCCGTCCAATTGGGGCGCATGAATGGAATAAATACAGCAACGGTCCGGTTACGACTGGCACAGCCAAAGTTTCATCAGCATCTTTTTTTAAATGCAAAAATAAGTGCTACAGGCGGGCTGCTGGATATTTCTTCTGCTTATAATCCCAATACCCAAACGGATAATACGATCCGGGAAGTTACCAGTTTAGCCAAAAGTGCACTTATCTTTTTGTTCTTGCTGGCAGGTCTTGTCATTTTCTTCTTTAGAATTCGTGCTCGGGCAATCGATACCAAGCCTGCACTAATTGTATCTATAGTAGCAGGAGTGATGGTTTCTTTGATTGTATTGATGCAATTATTACCAAGGACGAATGCGTTTTCTGGCACCGCTAGCTGGGCTGAAGCAATTGCCACCCTGGTAGGAACAGGTTTGGCAGGTGCCGGTGCCTCACTCGGAATGTTTGTATTTTTTTCAATCGGTGACTCTATCAACCGTCAGCATTGGGGTAGAAAACTGGCAATGTACGATTACCTGCGACAAGGCATGATTTATAATCAGCCTGTCGGCACTATGTTGGTACGTTCGGTGATTCTTAGTTTTATGCTTGCTGGTATATGGACGATGATACTCTGGCTATTTCCAGGCCTCTATATCGATATCCGACACGTGTTTCAAAATGAGAGAGCAGTCTGGCCTCTGTTTTATACTCTTTTATTAGGGGGATGGACTTCACTTATAATCATACTGGGAGTCTTTCCGGTGCTCGGCGGGCAAGTATATGCATTGAGTAAAAATAAGGTAGCAGCATCAATTGCTATGGTATTGGGCTGTATGGTTATACTTCCTGTGACAGGTCATTACGGACCTTTTTGGGCCGAAAGCCTGGTTGGCGGGATTCTGGGGATTGCATTGACGGTCATTTATCTCAAGTGGGATTTTTTGACTCTTTTGGTTACACATTTTCTTTTCCTGGGATTGGTCTTAACCACTTCCGGCTGGGTAGTTGGCCATTCCTTGGATGAATATATCTTTATCATATTTCTTGGATTGATGGCTCTTTTTATTATTGTCGGATTTCTGGCAATGAGTCGTGGAAAAGAAGAACAGGTATTGACTCATTATGTACCGGATTATGTAGAAGAACTGGCTCAGGAAGAGCGTATCAAGCAGGAATTACAAATTGCGCGTGAAGTCCAGCAATCCTTTTTGCCGATACGAACGCCAGAGTTTGACCGTCTGGAACTTGCTGCTATTTGTCAACCTGCATATGAAACAGGCGGCGACTATTACGACTTCATTCCTCTTGATGACAATCAAATAGCAGTAACGATCGGGGATGTTAGCGGAAAGGGTATACAGGCAGCCTTTTATATGACGTTCATTAAGGGTATTCTACATAGCCTGTGCAGAGAAAGCGATTCACCCGCAGAGATCCTTAAAAAAACCAATCGCCTGTTTTGTGATAATGCGCCTCGTGGTATTTTTATCTCATTAATTTATGGTATAATCGATGTGGAAGAAGAGGTCTTTCATTTTGCAAGAGCAGGTCACAATCCTATTATTAAAATAAATGCCCGTCGAGCAGAAGTAGACGAATTGCAGCCTCAGGGTATAGGGATTGGGTTGACAAAGAGCGATGTATTTGATAAAAACATTGAAGAAGTAAAACTTAAATTCTCTAAAGATGATGTATTGGTGCTCTATACCGATGGTATTGTAGAGGCCCTAAACGAAAATCATAAATTTTACGGCACTCATCGTCTCAACAATTTACTTCAAAGTAATAAGAAGTTATCGGCAAATGATATCCTTCAAAAGCTTTCCCGTGATATCGAAACATACATTGGAAAGGCCAAACAGCATGACGACATGACGATGATGATCATGAAATTAAAAAAGAATGAATAAGGCATATCACCCAATTTTACTGTCTTTTTTACCTGGATTTTTAGAACAAAATGATACGAAAGACTAAATATTTTTTAGCGTTTGCCTTTTATTTTGTTTGTTCATCGGCGGTTATAGCACAACCTGTTGGATGGATGTCTCTGCAACAAGCACAAGCAAAGGCTCTTAAAAACAAGAAAAAAGTAATGTTATTTGCTGAAGCCAGTTGGTGTCAGTATTGTAAGCGTATGCATAAGGAGGTATTTCCTAAACAGAGTGTCCAAGACAGCCTACAAAAATATTATTATCCTGTCCGAATCGATGTGGAATCCAGTAAAAAGGTAACATTTAATGGGGAAATATTAACGCAACAGGCTTTGTCAAGAAGATTCAGAGTATCGGGGACCCCCACCACAATCTTTTTAGACTCGAAAGGCAAGATTCTCGGGACACAGCCCGGGTATTTACGTTCGCAGATTTTTGATAAGCTATTGGCTTATGTGGGAACAGAACGTTATAAAAAGGAATCATTTAAAAAATATTTGCATGATCTTGGAATTCAGGTTCAGTAAATATTCAGATAAAGTTATTTTTGAGCGTGTTTAAAGAACCTGAAGATAAGTATATGTTGTTTAAAAAACTCTGGCGAGAATACTCCCAATCTCAACTATGATAAAAAGTGACTGATAGTTTATGGTATTAAGCCAATCCGTTGAAGATTATTTAAAAACGATATACACCCTGGAGGTCGAGGATACCGGTGCTTCTACTACTAAGATTGCAGGAGCACTCGGCGTTTCTTCTGCTTCTGCGACTAATATGGTGAAACGGTTGTCTCAGATGGGGTTGGTTGACTATGAATCCTACAAAGGCGCAACACTTACAAAATCGGGACAAAAAATAGCACTGGAAATTATACGACATCATCGCCTGCTGGAGCTTTATCTGTTAGAGGTTATGGGCTATTCTTGGGATGAAGTACACGACGAGGCTGAAAAGCTTGAACATCACATCTCGGAGCGCTTTGAAGATAAAATTGCAAAACTGCTGGATGATCCAACTCACGATCCACATGGCGATCCCATCCCCACAAAAGAGGGATTGATACCAGAGATGGATGCTCGCCCGCTGGTTGAGGCCGAAGCCGATCAGCAGTATATCGTGAGCCGTGTTAAGGATCAGGATCCGGAACTACTTCGCTATTTGGAAAAAATAGGGTTACTCCCCGGTATCAGAATTACAATAAAAGAAAAAGCACCTTTTAAGGGGCCTATCACCATGGTCATTGAAAATAAAAAGCAGGTTATTGGCAATGATGTGGCACAGAATATTTTTGTAGCAAAAATTTGAGCCGTTGATTTGAGGATATATATAACCGTTATTACTTGATCAGGATCGATTTCCCGTTGCGTTCTATAGCCTACTCCAGACATAACAAATGCATATTTTCTCCATCGGAATATGCCTGATGTTTTAATGACTATTCTGATTAGAAGTTGCCCCGTATTGCGTGTCCTGCAAAGCTACATTAAATGTTTGCTAAAGGTTTTTCTGGGGATTGGTTACCCGTCTTTTTGCTGTAGTTTGAGCAAAACGGTTCATTATTAAAAAACATGGTCATACACACATAAAAATATTACACATTATTGGTGGATAGAAACATTACGCAATCCTAAGAATCCTAAAGAAATGGTCTGAATGCTGCAATTTTAAAAGATATCTAGATTACAAAGGGGTGGTTTACTCTTCGCTTACAATTTATATTTTACAGTGATCTTATTTTAGTTAAAAGAATTAGCTAACAAGCAACAAAAGCACACTTGATATCATCCCGAATATGTGAGGAATCTCAAACTGTAATAAAGGTTATAATCCTGATTAAAGGAAGTTTTTTTGTGTGAGATCTCTCTTTGCTCCGCCGGCTTTTGTCGGGGTTCATCGGGCAGAAGTTAAAGGCAGCGTAACTGCTAAATAACCAAACTGGAATACAAGTTAACGAATAAAAATTATTATGTCGTCATTATTACCTGAATGGGCTCCGAATATACATCCAATGCTGGTTCACTTTCCCCTGGCTATCTTCTTCTTTGCAGCATTGATGGACTTACTAACATTTTTCCTGGCTAAAAAATGGTGGGATGAAAAAAAGACTGCCGTCACTTACTTAATAGGGGCAATAGCTGCAATTGTAGTTTATTTCACTGGCGGGATGGCCGCTCACAGCCTTGATATCCCCAAATCTGCCTATCACGCTGTAGGAGCACATGCAGGCTGGGCAGAATGGACGGTCTGGTTTTTTGGGATCTATGCTGTTCTGCGGATTATATTATCGGCACTTGGTAAATTTGAAAATACAAGGGTGCATGTCTTCTTTTTTGCCCTTTCCTTTGTAGGACTATTTTTTCTTTATGAAACTGGAGAACACGGGGCGAAGCTGGTATTCGATTATGGCCTGGGAACAGGACATCAGGTCGCACAAAAAGCAGAATCCTCATCAATGAAAAAAACAACTGGTTTTGCTTCTGATAATGAGGGGAACTGGAGTTGGACCGTGGGTGATCAGGCGAATAAAACTTTCAAAAAACATTTCAATTGGGTTACTACAGACACGGCTGCCGGTAATCCTCGGCTGGTTACCAATGATAGTACCAAATATTTGCAGTTTGATGCTGGGAAGAGCTTTTTTACATCTAAGAAAAAATACGACGATTTTGAAGTAGATATAGATTTACAGGATAGCACTTTGGATGGGGACTTGCTGCTCATCCATCATCTTCAAGATGCCCAAAACTATGATTATATGGCATTGCATACAGATGGATCAGCGAGCCTGGGTCGCGTGCGGGATGGTTCTGCCAATACGATTGAAGAAGGGAAATTCGATTTTCAGGCTCATCATATTAAATTTGTAAATAGTGGAGAACATCAGCGTGGCTATGTGGATGGTAAATTAATTTTACATGGACATATTGATCCGGCTCCGGCTGGTGGAGTTGGCCTAAAGCCGGAAGGAGAAGGCAGTGTACTCATCCAAAAAATAACACTCTCTAAATTAAGTGGTGAATCGGAGCATCAGGATAGCGATGAGCATTAGTATTGACTGAGAAGGTGTCGTAAGTTTAAGTTTGTTACAAACTTACTAGACTTTCGTTATACTTTTGTGACAATTTTTGATCCGTTGGTACTTACCTATAGGATAACATTCAATTTTAATCAAACAGGTAAGTACCATGGATCGATTTTATAAGCAGTTTCCTATCCCGATAGTTATAGTTATTCTTGCGTTATCGCTTGCCTCTTGCAAGCATGGCCCAAAAGAAAGCTTGCAAAGTGCAAAGTTCAAAGTCACAATAGAAAATACAGGCCAGGTCTATCCAATTTTAAAAAGTGATGCATTTACCACTCCGGTCGGTGCTTCCGAAGCCGGTCCGATTAAGCCGGGACAAGCTTATGAGTTTGAATTTACGGCTCCGGTGGGTGCACATTTGTCGCTCGCTACGATGTTTGTACAATCCAACGATTGGATTTATGCCACAGATGAAGATGGCATTGCCCTTTACAATGATGATGGCTCGAAAGTTACGGGAAATGTGACCGACCAGATTGATCTCTACGATGCTGGGACCGAGCAAGATCAAGAGCCAGGTGTGGGAGATAATCAGGCCCCGCGTCAAAGTGCGCCCAATACTGGTCCGGCTGACAACAATATGAATGTAAGATTAGTAGACGATTCTAATTTGCCAGCTAACAGCGATGTGATAAAAGTTACTCTGATGTCTACGAGTACATATGGATTCAAGGTACGTATCGAGAACGAATCTGACAGCAATACGTTGCAAACCTCTGAAGGAGGTAAGCCTGTTCCTCTTTCTCCCGGCGTTTGGTTGGTTCATGCTGCCAATCAAAAGAACTTGCTTTATAAGTTAGGTGAGCCTGATTATGGAGATGGGTTGGAAGCTATTGCTGAAGATGGGAATCCGGGTAATTTAGCGTCGAATTTGGCGGATAAATCCGGGCTCACTGTTCCCCTTTCCCCTGGTGCTTTTGCCATATATAAAGGACCAAACCCTATATTTATGTCAGGCAAACCGGCACCCGATAATGGAATCGAAAACATTGCTGAAGATGGTAATCCGGCTATGCTGGGAACGGCATTACAATCCAAACAAACAGTATCAGAAAGTGGCGTATTTAGTATGCCTGATGGATCTTCGGAAGCTATGCCAGCATTGCCGGGACATAAATTCACATTCACTTTTATGGGACATGAGGGTGATATGTTGACATTTGCAACGATGTATGCCCAATCGAATGATGCTTTTTACAGCCCAAAAGAAGCCGGCATTGATTTGTTTGCCAATGGCACTCCGACAACGGGTGATGTTACCGATCAAGTTATGTTGTGGGATGCGGGTACAGAGGCCAATGAGGAGCCGGGGGTTGGCAGCAATCAGGCCCCGCGGCAAAGCGCCCCCAATACCGGTCCTGATGATCCTAATCCTAATGTACGGCCTATAAATGACGGTTATGATTATGGGGGTGTTGCCTCTCACATCAAAGTGTCAATCAGTACCGTACAGAATTAGATTATATTGTGATTAAGTCGCCTCATTTTGGGGCGGCTTTTCACAGAATATCTTAGAAAATATATCATTTTGTCCTCTTATTAGAATGGGTTACAGATTTATATAATTATTTCATTGGCACTTCGACAAGTTCGGATAATTTTTATCTATAAAGCTATTGTGCTTTAGTATTCGAATTGTATGAAGCAGACACGGTTTTAAATTAATCTAAAGTTAAATCAAGGATAAGATCCTTTAGCGAATCATTTAAAATTTATGCTTATTGTTTTTTTATAAAAAGCTTAGTAGTTATCGGTATGGGTAAAAAGAATATTCTCATAATAGAAGATGATAAAGAGATTACTGATCTGATTGAGATAAATCTCGATGGGTCCGAGTATACCCTTAAGAAAGCATTTGACGGAGAAGAAGGCTTATCAAAGGCACGTAAGGATAATTATAATTTGATTATTCTTGATTTGATGCTTCCAAAGCTGGATGGTCTTGAAGTGTGTAAAAAACTACGATCAGAAGATATTCAAACTCCCATTCTTATGCTTACTGCCAAATCGGAAGAGTTTGATAAGGTTCTGGGATTGGAACTAGGGGCCGACGACTATCTGACTAAGCCTTTTAGTATTCGAGAATTGTTGGCTCGCATTAAAGCTAATTTGAGACGTGTAGAGGTAGAGCATCAATCATCCCGGAAAATCGTTGAAAATCGGCAATTAACGTTTAAGGATTTGGTTATTGATCCCCAAAAAAGGAAGGTGACCTTAAAAGGCAGGGCCATTTCACTTACTCCTAAAGAATTCGAATTATTGCAATTATTTGCATCAAACCCCGGTAAAGCATTTTCACGGCAGGAGTTGTTGGAAGAAATTTGGGGATACCAGTTCGAAGGTTATGATCACACGGTAAACTCACATATAAATCGGCTGCGAAACAAGATCGAGCAGGATCCTTCTGATCCGTACTATTTGAAAACGGTGTGGGGGGTTGGTTATCGTTTTTCTGAATTGGGGGAGCTTGAAGAATGAAGAAACTGCTGACCTCTTTTTACGGAAAATTATCGTTCGTCTTTTTATTACTGTTGATTGGATTGGGTGTTGCTCAAATTCTTATTACCTATAACTCATCTATGCAGTTTGTTCGTCAGGCCGATCAAAGACTCAATTTGGATCTTGCTAAAAACATGGCTTCTGAATTTGAGCCTCAGTTACAGGATAGTTTTAATGTGGACAAGATTAAACACTCTATCCACGAGATGATGGTAGTGAATCCAAGAGTAGAAATCTACATCCTAGATCCAAGTGGAAAGATCTTGGCCTATTTCATTAATCCGCCTCACAAAGTTCGTAGCGACTCGGTACAACTCCAGCCGGTCCATGACTTCATCAATCGAACTTACAATAATTTGATTCTTGGCCAGGATCCGCGCAATCCCGGCACTAAAAAGCCCTTTTCTGCGGCGCGTATTAGCCTGGGACCTTCTAGAAAAGGCTATATATATATTATTTTAGGCGGTGAAAAATATGACTCCGCTTTGCATATGCTGGAAAATAGCTACTTTCTGCGGACCAGCATTAAAATATTTGTGATTATTCTTTTGGTAACAGGGATTGTGGGACTTATCCTATTCGCTTTTTTAACAAAACGATTGCGAAAAATGACTGACATTATGGATGGATTTAATCGTAATGACCTGGATAAGCGGGTCCCGGTCCATTCCAACGATGAGATCGGACGGTTGGCGCAGAGTTTTAATGCGATGGCGGACACCATTCAGCAAAATGTTAAAGAGCTTGAAAAGACTGATCGATTGCGACGGGAGCTTATTGCCAATGTATCCCACGACTTACGGAGTCCACTGGCTTCAATACAGGGATATCTGGAGACGATTATGCTTAAAGAATCTGATTTAAGCACGGAGAAGCGAAAGCAATATCTTGAGGTGATTCTGAAAAATACCACGATGCTTCGCCAACTGGTTGAGGAGCTTTTTGAGTTATCCAAACTGGATACCAAACAGGTAAATCCAGAATTTGAGTCCTTCTCTATTGGGGATTTAGTTCAGGATGTAACCCTGAAATTTGAGCAACAAGCGAATCAAAAAAAGATCAATATTAAGGCTGAAGCCCCGCCAAACTTGCCCTTAGTGGAGGGCGATATTGCCCTGATTGAGCGGGTATTAAGCAATCTCATTGAAAATGCTATTCAATATGCGGGTGAGGGAGGCGTAATAAAAGTACGAGTGAAGTCGAATTCGAAGGGTATAAAAGTTTCCGTGATTGATAATGGTCCGGGCATCGATGAAGAAGATTTGCCTCATATTTTTGACCGGTTTTACCGTGCAGAAAAAAGTCGATCAAAAGAACAAGGAGGGACAGGATTGGGACTGGCCATCGCTAAGAAGATCCTGGAATTGCACGACCGGGAAATTCATGTACGAAACCGTGAGCAAGGCGGTGCAGAATTCTATTTTAGATTATAAGTCTTTAAATAGTTAACGATCCTGCGATAACAAGGTAATTCGTCGTCCCTCTTCACATCCCTATAGTTGATGCTATCCATGCCTTCTCCATGGGCCAGTAGCTGAAGTTCAAATCTCTGGAACTTTATATCCGAAAAATAAATAAACATCTGTGATTTTTCATAAATAGGTAGATTCTATTGATAACAGATTGGCTAATGAGTCCATCTATATCCCCATATCATGTCTTTAGTAATATCCCCCCAAAGATTAAACCTGAGTTAATCATTGTGAAGAGTTAAAAAGCAAGAATCAGGAAGATATTTTAAAAAATCTTTAAAAAAATAAATCCAATCGAAGATTTATTTCGTGTGTATGGATAGAAGTAGAAATGAAATTCATAAATCCGAAATAAAATCGATCAAATATTATGTATAGATACAAACATTTAATCATCTATTCGGTACTCTTGATGTTGCCACTGATATCATGCAAGGACAACAGTACAGGCAATAAAAAACAAAGTTCAGCCATGTTGAATGTACAAGATCAGGGGACCTCAAACGGTAATATGGTTACTATCCCTAAAATCACGGTCAGTGAAAATAGCTGGGTGGTTATTCACCGGTCTAATAATGCTGGTGATGGCCCAATGGTACCTGATATTATTGGAAAAACATATTTAGATGCCGGTACCAGTAGTAATGTTATGATTAAGCTTTCTAAGAGCGTGTCCAACGGAGAAAAAGTTTGGGCTATGCTGCATCATGATACAGGTACCAAAGGTAAATATGAATTTACAGGTGCCGACTCTCCTGATCAGCCGATTATGAATGATGGACAAGTGGTAACCAAAGCCTTTATGATCAATCAGACGGATCCGGCCGTGATGGCGGATGATCAGTTTAACAAAGGGGGCGGATTTTACGTGAATGTAGATGCCGCCGAAGCAGGCTGGATTGTGATCCATCGATCTAATGATGCAGGTGACGGTCCAATGGTTCCCGACATCATTGCAAAAGCTAAAGTCGATGCTGGATCAAACGGAAAAGTTTGGGTACCACTCAATGACGGAGAAACCGTACAGCTCGGTGAAAAATTATGGCCAATGCTCCATTATGATACTGGAACAAAAGATAAGTATGAGTTTACCGGTTCGGATTCCCCCGATCAACCTGTTGTATTCAATGGTAATATCGTATTGACCAACTTTACCGTTCAAGCCAATCAATCCACCTTAACAGCCAATGATCAGAAGGTAAAAAGTAATACAATAACGGTGGATGTTAATGCCGATGCTGATGGCTGGGTAGTCGTTCATCGTGATGCAGGAAATAAGCCGAATGTGCCCCCTATCATTGGTAAAGCAAAGATTCAGAAGGGGATGAATAGTGGTGTTAAAATTTCATTTGGTGATTCTACCGTTTCAGATGGAGAAAAAGTCTGGCCGATGGTCCACTATGATACCGGAGTGATTGGTAAGTACGAATTTGATGGTGCAGGAACCCCCGACCAACCGGTTATAGTTAACGGTAATATTTTAATGAAGTCGATTATTTTGTCGGGCGCTACGCCGAAGGTCGTAACAAATGATCAAACCGCAGACAGCGATATCATGGTTGCTACAGCCAATGCTATGCAAAATGGGTTTGTGGTAATTCATCGCAACACCCAAGATAAGAATGGCAATGATGCCCCCGATGTTTCTGGCATTATAGCACAGAAAATGATCTACACGGGCACTAACTCGGATCTTACCCTGAATTTGAAAGATAATGAGACTGTAAAATCCGGTGAAAAACTTTGGGCAATGCTACATATCGATAGCAATAATAATGGCACCTACGATTTCGATGCAACGGATTCAAATCCTAAAGACCCACCCGTCACGGATTCCAACGGAAATATCGTAATGGTTGAATTTACGGTTAATTAATTTTCGGCAGTTAACCCCATAACGCTGCTGATAGATGGCCCTCCGATACCCTCGGAGGGCTTTTTTATGGAAATATTTTGGATTAGAATTAGGGTGAATTCTTTTACAAATGATTTGCTTTATAGAGATACTAACTGGGCTAAGGTCTAATAGGATGTTACTTTAAAACCTGTTTAGTGGAGAAAATTTTTTAGCGTGAGTAAGCTAAAAACGTAGTGGACTTATTACTCCAGGAGAGAAGTTTTTCTGTTTTAATATCGATGTGGATATCTCGGAGAGAGATTTTATCTTGAATACGTCCCGCACATATGTTTGGAATAGCAACAAGATAGTTTGAGGGGTATTGGCGATTGTTTTTTAACAACTAAATTTGTTCTAAAATTAAGTAAGCTAAACAACTTTGGACACTGCAAATAAGCCGGCCGAGTGGAAACGTCTCAATGAGGTGGATAACGTAAAATGGAAGAAATGGGGATCTTACCTAAGCGAACGGGAATGGGGCAATGTGCGTGAGGATTACAGCAAGGATGGATCTGCCTGGCAGTATCTTCCACATGATCATGCTCGCTCGCGGACCTATAGATGGGGCGAAGACGGTATTGCAGGTATCAGTGATAACAACCAGATCCTTTGTTTTGCTCTGGCCTTTTGGAATGGATCCGATCCCATCCTGAAAGAACGGCTGTTCGGTTTGACAAACAAGGAAGGGAACCATGGGGAAGATGTGAAAGAGCTGTATTATTATCTCGATAATACGCCTACGCATTCCTACATGAAATATCTCTATAAGTATCCACAAGAGGCGTTTCCATATCAAGATCTGGTTGAGGTGAATACAAATAGGGATAAAGGTCAGCCGGAATTTGAGCTCATGGATGCGGGCATCTTTGATGAGGATCGTTATTTTGATGTATTTGTGGAATACGCCAAGAACGATCCCGAGGATATTCTGATCAAGATAACGGCTGAAAATCGTGGCCCGGATGCATCAGAGCTTAGCCTGTTGCCGACGCTTTGGTTTCGGAACACCTGGAAATGGAGCGGCTCGGATAAGCCGGCAGAAATTAGTGTAAATGATAATGGAGAACATGCGTTTTTGAGAGCTGAGCATTCAGATTTTGGAACCTATCGGCTGTATTTTGAATCTGAGGATGATCATCCTGAGTTACTATGTACCGAAAATGAAACTAATGAAAAGCGTTTATTTGGAGCGCCGGGAAATGCTACAAAATATGTTAAAGACGGGATTAATGATTATATAGTAGATGGCAAAGAGACGATCAATCCGGAGCAAATAGGCACGAAAGCCTCGTTGAAATATCAAAAAACGGTGCCTGCAGGTGAGTCGGTCCAAATCCGGTTGCGTTTGACAAAACAGAAATCCGAGCCGGACTTTGGTAAAGCATTTGATAAGATTGTTGATAAGCGTCGGGCTGAGGCAGATGCTTTTTATGAGCATATTGCTACCGAAGATCTTAGCGACGAAATGTATGATATCCAACGGCAGGCGTTGTCCGGGTTACTTTGGAATAAGCAGTTTTACCATTACAATGTTCGAAAGTGGCTTCTGGGAGATCCTGCCGAACCCTCTCCCCCCGAGCAGCGTAAAAAGGGGCGCAACAGTGGATGGATTCATCTTGATAATAAAGATATCCTATCCATGCCGGATAAATGGGAGTATCCTTGGTATGCGTCGTGGGACTTAGCTTTTCATTGTATTTCGTTGGCACTGATTGATGCGGATTTTGCCAAGAATCAGCTGCTAACATTACTGCATGAATGGTACATGCATCCTAACGGGCAAATTCCTTCTTATGAGTGGACGCTGAGCGATACTACACCACCGGTTCATGCTTGGGCAGCTTTGCGGGTTTATCGTATTGAAAAAAAGATCAAGGGCGAAGGCGACGATGAATTTCTGAAGCAGGTTTTTCATAAGCTGTTGATCAACTTTACGTGGTGGGTTAACAAGAAGGATATAAATAACCGTAACGTGTTTCAGGGTGGATTTCTGGGAATGGATAATATTGGCATTTTCAACCGAAGCGACAGCCTACCGGCAGAAGGGCATCTCGACCAGTCGGATGGGACGAGTTGGATGGCCATGTTTTGCCTGAATATGCTTTCCATTGCATTGGAACTAGCCGATCAGGATAAGACGTATGAGGATTTGGCTACCAAATTTCTGGAGCATTTCTTTTATATCGCACATGCTATTAATGAGCGTGGCGAAGTCTCTTTAGAAGGGCAGGATGACATCGATTTATGGGATGAAGAGGATGAGTTCTATTATGATGTCCTTCACTTGGAAAGTGGTGAGAAAATCCCGCTGAAAATTCATTCGATGGTAGGATTAATTCCGTTATTGGCTGTCACCACGATTGATGCCAAGCACTTGGAACAGTTGCCGAAGTTTAAAGAACGTATGGACTGGTTTTTAGAACATCGCCCGGATTTGACTAAAAATATTGCTTCGGTTACCAAAACCGGGACAGGAGAGCGAAGGCTCTTTTCGGTTGTAAATCGGGACCGTCTTCAAAGCATCCTCAGGCGAATGCTTGACGAGGCTGAATTTTTATCCCCATACGGAATTCGCTCGCTTTCCAAGTATCATGATGAAAATCCCTATTCTCTGAAATTAGGCGATACCATTTACACAATTCGATACACGCCTGCCGAGTCGAGGACCGAGATGTACGGCGGTAATTCCAATTGGCGAGGACCAGTCTGGTTCCCCTTGAATTATCTGTTAATTGAATCGCTTCAAAAATTTGATTATTACTATGGGGATGAGTTTAAGATAGAATTTCCTTCCGGATCAGATCAAAAACTAAATCTTTGGGATATTTCCGGCAAACTTTCGAAACGGCTTATAAAATTATTTCTGAAGGATGACGATGGGAATCGCCCGATTTACGGAGATGATGAAAAGATGCAATCGGATCCTCATTTTCGGGATTATTTTTTGTTTTATGAGTATTTTAATGGAGAAAATGGTTGCGGCTTGGGGGCTAGTCATCAAACAGGCTGGACCGCTTTAGTAGCAAAATTAATTCAGCAAAGTCAGCAAAAATCCGTTGCGTCAAAAAGTTCTGAATCCGATAGATCCTGACGTGTGTTGAATTTGATTAAAGTTTTAAGGAAGCTTTTGGGGAATCAAATGGAATGCTTAATCATGGAAAAGTATTCATCTTTATGGAATCATATTGAGATTATTTAATGACTAATAACTTGCAAGGAGCGAGCTGCTTATGGCAACAAAAAAATGGTCGATAGGCATTGATCTGGGAGGGACAAAAATTGAGGCTGCCCACGTAAATAGCAATGGAAAAATTCAGAATTTCGTAAAAGAAAAGACGAATGTTTCGGGCGGGCCGAAAGGCGTACAAAAACAAATTGAGAGCTTGGTTCAGCAATTGGTCAATGAGGCACCGGAGCCTCCTGTTTCTATTGGGATCGGTGTAGCAGGACAGATTGATAAGGAGACCGGTTCTGTAAGCTATGCACCGAACCTGAATTGGCATGATGTGCCGCTGGATTCGAATCTTGAGGAAACACTGAACTTGCCTGTAACTGTGTTGAATGATGTTCGTGCAGCAGCATGGGGCGAATGGTTGTATGGCGCGGGAAAAGGAACTACTGACATGATCTGCATCTTCATTGGGACCGGTATTGGCGGCGGGATTGTCAGTGGAGGTCAAATGTTGGAAGGCGGGTCCAATGCCGCCGGAGAAATTGGGCACATGACGGTAAAGCTTGACGGACCGGAGTGCCACTGTGGAAATAAGGGCTGTATGGAGGCTATGGCGGGGAGCTGGGCTATCGAACGAGATGCAAAAAAAGCCGTAAAAAATAATCCTGATTCCCTGATACTTAAATTGGCAGATGGAAATGTTGATCAAATAAAGGCCAAAACGGTCATTCATGCTTTTCAGCAGGATGATAGGCTGGCAACCAATATCATAAACAACGTTATTAATGCTATTGCCGGTGGCTTGACAGGACTTGTAAATGCTCTGAATCCACAACGAATTATTATGGGGGGTGGAGTCGTAGATCATCTGCCTGATCTTGTCAAAATGGTAGATGAAAAAGTCCGGGATCGCGCTTTAAAGGCTTGTTTGAAACCCTTAAAAATTATGCCTACCGGTTTAGAGGAAGCATCAGGTATGATCGGGGCAGCTGTCTATACACTAAGAAAAGAAATGGATGAGATTTAACCTGTTTAATATAGAATTTTTTCAGTGTTATAATCGTTTTAAAAACACAAGATAAAATGCTACAAAATGTTATGAATGTTGGTCTCGCAGCAGATCATGGTGGTTTTGATTTAAAAAAAAAGATAAAGACTCGTTTAGAAGACAAAGGCCACAAAGTGCGTGATTTTGGCGCTTTTGAGTACGATAGTAAGGATGATTATCCCGATTTCATTATTCCTATGGCTCAGTCTGTTGCAGAAGGTGATGTAGAGCGAGGCATTGCTGTTTGTGGCAGTGGTGTCGGAGCATCTGTCGCTGCCAACAAAATTGCGGGCGTTCGTGCTGCACTTATCCATGAAGGATTTTCGGCTCATCAAGGTGTTGAAGACGATGACATAAATATTTTGTGTCTTGGCGGCCGTGTCATTGGCTCGGAGTTAGCCTTTGAACTTATTGAGACCTTTCTAAAAGCTCGTTTTAGTGGTGCTGAACGCCATCTCAGAAGACTTTCAAAAGTAAATGCATTAGAAAAAAAAGGATCGTGACTATGAGCAATCCACTTAAAGAATTAACGCAGTTTGATCAAAGTATATGGCTCGATTTTATCCGAAGAGATATGCTTACCTCGGGTGAGATGGAGCAGCTTATTTTAGAAGATAAAATAAAAGGTGTAACGTCGAATCCGGCTATATTCAAAGAGGCTTTTGACAGCGGGGATCTCTATGAGTCCGCCATTCGTGCCAAAGCTTTGCAGGGGATGAGTGCATCTGAAATTTATCAGAGTTTGGCAATTGAGGATATCCAGTTTGCTACGGATTTATTTTATCCTGTCTATGAGGAAACAGGTGGCAAAGATGGATTTGTCAGCCTGGAGGTATCTCCGCATTTGGCACATAATACCGGGGGTACCATTGAAGAAGCCCGGGATCTGTGGCAGCGGGTAAATCGGCCGAATGTGTTGATCAAAGTGCCGGGGACTGAGGAAGCGTTGCCGGCTATTAAACAACTTATCAGTGAGGGTATTAATGTAAATGTAACGCTGCTATTCGGACTTGACCGGTATCGAGCCGTGACGGATGCTTTTATTTCAGGGTTAGAAGAGCGTGTCCAAGCTGAGAAGTCGATTGACAATATTGCGTCGGTAGCCAGTTTCTTCCTGAGCCGAATTGATGTACTCGTAGATCCCATGCTGGAAAAGCATATGGAACAGGGCGGTGAAAAAGGAAAACTGGCTGAAAATATGCACGGACAGGTTGCGATCTCCAGTGCCAAGAAAGCCTATCAGATTTATAAGGAGGTCTTTAATTCGGATCGGTTTAAAAAGTTGAAAGAGGCAGGTGCCGATACCCAGCGTGTACTATGGGCCAGTACGAGTACGAAAAATCCTGACTATAGTGATGTAAAATATGTTGATGCGCTCATCGGGCCCGAAACCGTGAATACTATTCCAATGGAAACACTGGAAGCCTACCGTGATCACGGCAATCCGGAATTTCGTGTGGAAGATGATCTTGGCTGGGCAAACCGGATACTGGAAGATTTACCTAAACTTGATATTGATATCAAAGAAGTTACCCAGCAGCTGGAAGACGAGGGCGTAGAAAAGTTTTGCAATCCTTTTGACAGTCTGATGGAAGTACTGGAAAAACAAAGAAAAAAAGCTCTGTCACTTTCAATAAATAAGATAAGCTCTGACTTGGGTTCTTATGATTCGGATATCCAGCAGCGCTTGCAGGCAATGAACGAACAGGATTTTAACGACCGGATTTGGCAGAAAGATCCAAGCCTTTGGACTGAGGATAAAGAGTCACAAAAAATGATTCCTGATGCAATGGGGTGGCTGGAGGTAGCCAGCAAAATGATTTCGGCTGTCCCTCGGTTGGAGCATTTTGCAGAGAAAATCCGGGATGCTGGATTTACGCATGTGGTGCACATGGGAATGGGCGGAAGCAGCCTGGCTCCGCTACTATTCGAGCGGACCTTTGAATCTGCTGATGAAGGTCTTGAGCTTATCGTTCTGGACACGACTGATCCGGCGACGATCCACAAGATCGAAGAGGATATTCCACTGAAAAAAACATTGTTTATTGTAGCCAGCAAATCAGGCACAACGGCCGAACCAAATGCTTTTGGAGATTATTTCTATAACAAATTGAAAACCTTGAAAGGCAATAATGACGTCGGTCGACATTTTGTTGTGATCACGGATCCGGGTACGCCGCTGGTTGACAAGGCAAATGAACGGAATTATCGCCGCATATTCCTGAATTTCAAGGATATCGGGGGACGTTATTCGGCACTTTCTTACTTCGGCATGGTTCCGGCCGCATTGATGGGCGTGGATATCGGATCCCTATTGGAGAGGGCCCTCCGCATGCAGTATAGTTGTCAAACGACCGAAGAAGCATCGGATAATCCGGCCCTTCAACTTGGCGCTGTTATGGGAGAGTTCGCCACAAAAGGCCGGGATAAATTGACGCTTGTTCTACCGGATTCGCTCTCAACGCTGGGTATGTGGCTGGAACAGCTGCTGGCGGAAAGCACCGGAAAAGAAGGCAAGGGCATTCTGCCCGTTTCCGGCGAGGCGTTGCTTGATCCTTCGGCATACGGTGAGGACCGGTTGTTTGTGCACTTGCATCTCAAAAATGAGAAGGATGCAGATACCCAGGCAAAACTTAATGCGCTTAAAGAAGCCGGTTACCCGGTGGTAAAAATTGAAGTTGCTGAAAAACTAGATATTGGTCAGGAATTCTATCGCTGGGAGATGGCGGTAGCGACTGCTGGTGCAATTATTGGCATCAATGCGTTTAATCAACCGAATGTGCAGCTGAGCAAGGATAAAACCAATGAGCTTATCAGCCGCGTAAAAAAAGAAGGCTCACTGCCGGAGCAAGAAGCTGCTCTGCAGGAAGGTGAAATCAGTGTTTATGCCGATTCGGCTGTAGACAGTGTCAGCCAAACTATTCAGAAATTCTTGAATCAGGCCCAACCCGGTAATTATTTTGCAATTCAAGCGTATCTGACGGAAGAGCCTGAAACAGAACAGCTGCTTCAACAACTCCGGAAAACGGTTCAGAAGAAGTTTGATATTGCAACCACCATAGGCTACGGACCGCGATTTCTGCATTCTACCGGGCAATATCACAAAGGCGGCCCCAATACCGGATTATTTTTGCAGCTTACGGCCGATGAGCATGTTGAATTGGATGTGCCCGATACCAACTACACCTTTGGTACACTCAAGCATGCGCAAGCCGCCGGAGATCTCGAAGCCTTGAAAAATCGTGACCGGAGAACCTTACGTGTTGATCTGGGTTCTGATGTTCATAAGGGACTCAAACAGCTTAACAAATGGGTCTCACAAAAGGTGGCGGTTCATCACTGAAAACTTAATTTTAAATATTAGTTATGTCAGAATCCCTAAAGCTTGCTGCAGGTGTTCGATCTTTGTACAAATCAACGGTAATATTGGAATGAGCAGGGAGGCAATAAAAAGAACTGAAGTCTGCCCGTAAGGCCATGGGATGAATAAATATTTTTTACATTAACTGGTCACGACGTGGACGCATGGAAATCATTTATCATTATTAAGTTTTTAAAAAATCATAGCTATGAATAAAGGAAGTTTTACTATTGGGATGGTTGGTCTGGGGGTTATGGGTCGTAATTTTGCCTTCAATATGGCGAGTCACGGTTACTCCGTTGCCGGCTTGGATAATAACCAGGATAAAGTTGAAGCTCTTAAAAAGGAGGCCGGTCAGAAAGTTGTTGACGGAACAACCTCTCCGAAGGAATTTATTGCAGGACTAAAATCGCCCCGGGCAGTAATGTTGTTGGTTCCGGCTGGAGATGCTGTTGATTCGGTTATCAATGAATTGAAACCGCTTCTGAATGAAGGCGACTTGATTATTGACGGGGGCAATTCTCATTTTACAGATACCAAACGCCGCTACGAAGAGCTCGAAAAAGAAGGTATCCATTTTATGGGCGTCGGAATTTCCGGCGGCGAAAAAGGAGCTCGGAACGGGCCGAGCATTATGCCCGGTGGATCTGAAAAAGTGTACCGTCGCGTGCAGGATATTTATGAAGCAGCTTCGGCCCATGTGGATGGGGATCCCTGTGTCGCCTGGCTTGGCCCCGGTTCAGCTGGTCATTATGTTAAAATGGTACATAACGGCATTGAATATGGATTGATGCAGCTAATTGCTGAATGTTATGATATTATGAAGCGAGGACTTAACCTTGATAATCAGCAAATCCATGAGATTTTTGCGCGTTGGAGCGAGAAGGAATTGTCCTCATATCTTATAGAAATTACCCGTGATATTTTTGCCCAGCCGGATGATAAGTCGGATGGTGATCTGATCGATTCCATCCTGGACAGTGCCAAACAAAAGGGCACAGGTATGTGGACCTCCCAGGATGCGATGGATTTGAAGGTGCCGGTGCCTACTATCGATATGGCGGTTTCCATGCGGGATCTGTCGGCTTTTAAAGAAGAGCGTGCCAAGGCCAAAAATATTTTACAAGGTCCGGACAACAATTTTGATGGAGATGAACAGAAATTCATCACCAAGTTGTATAATGCCATGTATTTTGCAATGATAACTACCTATGCTCAGGGTATGGCGCTGCTTTACAATGCTTCTCAAAACTATGATTACCATCTTAATCCCGAAAAAATTGCACGTATCTGGCGGGGCGGGTGTATCATCCGCGCGGATTTACTGGAAGACATTAGAGCTGCTTACAAAAGAGATGAAGATCTACAAAATCTCATGGTGGATTCTAATTTCTCGTCTGTGCTCAATAATCGCCAGGCTGATATCCGGGAAGTTGTACAATTTGCTTCTGAATACGGAATTCCGGCTCCTGGCTTCATGACCTCGCTGGCCTATTTTGATGGATATCGGAGTGGACGCCTACCGGCCAACCTGATCCAGGCGCAGCGTGATTATTTTGGATCTCATACTTATGAACGCACAGATATCGACGGAACTTTTCATACGCATTGGAATCAACAAAATGAGGAATAATCAATGAAGAAAGTCCAGGACGTAGGACCAACTATCATCACAATTTTTGGCGCTGGCGGCGATCTCACGTGGAGAAAGCTTATGCCTGCACTTTATAATTTGTATTTAGATAAATGGCTTCCGGAGAAATTTGCCGTCGTGGGATTTGACATCAAAGATATGAGTCAGGATGAATATCGGGAGCATCTGCGGGAGGGGGTAGATCAGTTTTCTCGGCGAGGGAAAGCAAATGATGAAACCTGGAATGAATTTATATCACAGATAACATACGATAAAGCGGATTTTACGGATCCCGAGGCCTGTGAAAAGCTATCGCAGATGATTAACGATATCGAGGCCGACTGGGATGCCAAGGCAAATCGCATCTTTTATCTCGCGGTTCCCACCCGCTTTATTGATGATATTTCAAAAGCGCTTGAAGCCTCAGGTGTTGCTAAAAACGAAGAACAGGCACGGCTTGTTGTCGAAAAACCATTTGGACGTGATCTGGAGAGCGCCCGGGAGTTAAATAATATGTTGACTCGGAACTTCGACGAGAAGCAAATTTATCGAATTGATCACTTTTTGGGTAAAGAAACGGTGCAAAACATCCTGGTTTTCCGGTTTGCAAACGCCTTGTTTGAGCCCATCTGGAATCGGAACTATATTGATCATGTGCAAATTACGGTCAGCGAGGATTTGGGGGTGGAGCACCGGGGAGATTATTACGAGCATGCAGGCGCGCTTCGAGATATGGTGCAGAATCATCTTTTGCAGTTACTTTGTTTAATCGCAATGGAGCCGCCCGTTTCCTTTGATGCTGATGAAGTCCGCAGTAAAAAAGTTGATGTGCTGAATGCGATCCGAGAATTTAGTAAGGATGAAATCAACCAAATGGCGGTACGCGGTCAATACGGTCCAGGGTGGATGCGAGGAAAGGAAGTAAAGGGGTACCGCGAGGAAGATGGCGTTGATTCGAAATCTAATACTGAGACCTATGCTGCCGTTAAATTTTTTGTTGATAACTGGCGATGGCAGGATGTCCCTTTTTATGTACGAACGGGGAAAAGAATGTCGAAAAAAGCCTCAGTAATTACCATTCAATTTCGCAGTGTGCCACACAAATCCTTTCCTAAAGAGGCACTGGAAAACTGGCACCCCAATCGGTTAGTGATCAGCATTCAGCCTGAGAAAGGCATGCGACTACGTTTCCAGGCCAAACAGCCAGGGCTCGAGATGTCACTTAATCCAGTTGATATGAGCTTTAATTATGATCGAACTTATAATGAAGAACCACCGGAAGCCTACGAAACGCTATTGCTGGATATTATGGAAGGTGATGCCACACTATTCATGCGGAGCGACCAGATGGAGGCGGCCTGGAAAGTATTAATGCCAATCATAGAAGTTTGGGAGTCTACGACGCCGGTTGATTTTCCCAATTACGAGGCCGGTACGCTGGGACCGGAAAATGCAGAAGCCCTTATCGCTGAGGACGGCAATCACTGGGTTATGTTGCCTTTGAGTAATACAAAAAATGGAAATGGCGGAAAATGAATTATGGAAATCCAAATTTATCCCAATCCTGAGGCCTTGAGTGAAACGGCAGCTCGTCTTTTTGGGGATGCCGCTCGCAAAGCAGTAGATAAATGGGGTCGCTTTACGGTTGCACTTTCGGGGGGGAGCTCTCCGGAACGAACGTACGAATTACTTGCCTCTGACCCACTCAAAAGCAGTGTCCCGTGGCAGAAGACGTGGGTTTTTTGGGGGGATGAGCGATTTGTCCCTGCGGACGATCCTGAAAATAATGCACGGATGGCGCGGGAAATTTTGCTTGACCATGTACCCATTCCCTCAGAACAAATTTTCCCTATTCCGACTGACGGTGAGCCAGCATCAGCAGTGAAACGTTATTCAAAAGATTTGACATCGGTTTTCGGGGAACAGCCTAAATTTGATCTTATACTCCTGGGCTTGGGGGAAAATGGCCACACAGCATCTTTGTTTCCGGGAACTGATGTATTAGATGAGCAAGATAGGTTGGTGGATTCTATTTTTGTCCGAGAGCAGGATCAGTACCGGATTACACTTACGGTACCGGTTATAAACAATGCTCGAAAAGTAGCCTTTTTAGCTTTTGGAAGAAATAAGGCCGAAGTGGTGCATCAGATTTTGGATGGAGAGTATCGACCTTGGGAGATGCCAGCGCAGCTTATCAAACCCTCCGGCCAATTGTATTGGTTGTTGGATGAGGAGGCAGGTTCACTATTAAAGAAAGAAGATGGCACGGACGAGGAGTACAAATAGCGCGGGAGTTAATACCCGCGCTAGTGATTTAGCGGTTTAGTACCATCGGAGGCTGGCGCTAGTTCTGATTCTTTTTAATTGTTTGTCTTTTAGGTTCTTCAACGGTGAATGGTTAAATCGATTTTACAAATGCTACCAGTGCTTCACGGTCTGATTTAGACAAGTGTTTGACATAGTCTTTGGACTGTTTGGCTTCTCCACCGTGCCACAGGATCGCTTCCATAATACTGCGGGCCCGCCCATCGTGTAGAAAACTCTGGTGCCCATTCACGATTTCCGTGAGTCCAATTCCCCATAAAGGTGGGGTTCGCCATTCGTTTCCACTAGCTTCATAATCAGCTCGGTGATCCGCTAAACCTTCGCCCATATTGTGTACTAAAAGATCGGTATAGGGAAAAATTACTTGATTGGAAAGAGCCGGAACGTCAGCATCACCCCGTGTTGTATATCGGGCTACATGACAGGAATTGCAGCCGACTTTGTTGAAAATTTTTTTCCCTCTTACGACTTCCGGATCGTCAAGATTCCGCTTGGCGGGCACGCCCAGTGTTTTGGTATAAAAAGTAGTTGCTTCCAGCGTTTTTTTTGATATTTCCGGGTCGTCATTCAACGAATCTCGGGCATCTGGATTTTGATAGACATTTTCATTGGGATAGTAGGGAGATGTGACACCCATATCTTGGTTATAAGCCGAAGCGACTTGTTGTATGACAGTTGGCTGATTAGCTTTCCATCCGAATCGTCCCAATTGTTTTTGGCCGGTAGAATTGTTGAGTACAAAATTTGGCTTTCCTGATATGCCATCATGATCGATATCATCAGGATCAGCATGAGCAAGAATCTGATCTTTTGGAATTGCTGCCAGCAATCCTATCCCAAAAACAGGGGGTGCAGTTCGTACGGACAAATGTGTATTATAAGGAAGGGGTGTGTAAGGATTTTCGATATGATAGGTTGGCTTTCGTAACTCTATTTTGGTGTCATCAGCCAATACTTTTGTAATGTATTCATAGGTAACTTTGAATGTTCCTTCGGGTTTTTTCCCAAAGATGGCGTGATTTTGAAGTTGCAGGCCAAATCCGGGAACCGGTATCGGAAAACCGGGTTGATCTCCATTTTTGCTTAGACGTACCAGCACAGAGGAAATTTTACCATTGCTGAGAAAAGGTTTGCCGCGACCGTCATTTACATGACAGGAAGTACAGCCTACATTGTCAAACAAAGGACCAAGTCCACTGTTAATGGCAGCCGGAGCAGTCACAAATGCGGCCTCGAAATGGGCATCACCGGCATTGTGCTTTTTCAGAGATGATGAACTTAAATTAGGAGCCGGTCGTGAGAAGGCGGTATTGTCACTTTCCTTAACTGTGGCCGCGCCCCCACTTTGTATCTCCCGCTTGCTGAAGGCGTTTTGAGTTGTCGAATGGTTTTTAAAAGCATCGCAGCCGTTAAAAATTAAAGCTAGCGATGCGAAAATTATGATCAAGAAAGATTGCTTAGTAGTCATTCAAAAGGGGTTTGATATCTTCTTGAATAGTTGAAAGCACAGTTCGAACGGATTGCTGTGCGTCAGCCACACTACTTCGATGCTTGGTTATGGCTGTTCTGAAATTACCATTGATGTTACCAATAGCCGTAATTGCGTCATTGAGCTCATTTTTGAAGCGGGTATCGAGATCGGAATCAAATTGAGTTACAAAATTCGAAACCCCCGGACCGCTGCTATCCTTGTAATTTCCAGTGTAGATATGCACGATACTGCGCAAGTTATTTTGAAAATCAGTTTTAGAGTTAAAACTAAATTGTGATTCTACCTTGCTCGTGTCTTTCTGGCTGTAAGGATCGTTGATTTTACTGTTTCCCACCTCATCAGCAATACCTTCCATTCCACTTATTAAGGTTTCCAATGCCTTTTTGGAGCTGGTGTAAATATTACTGCCATTACCAGCATTAGCCAGAGCGTTTACGTATGGATTATTATAGCCTCCGCCTCCGGATTGCCAAATTGTTACCAGATGATCGGTGTTGTTCTTAAGACATTTGGCAGCGGCAACGAGGTAGTCAAATTGGCGTGGCGTAAAATCATCAATCATCTTATCGTTACTCGAGCCAAAAAGAAGGTATTCGATGGTATGAAAACCTTTCAAATTATTCTGCAGATTGGCCACATAATCTTCAGTAAGCTCATCGTGGCTGTTCATTACATTATCTAAGTCGGTATTATTTAATGGCCATGTATCGATATGGGGATCAATTTGCTCATCTTCGACGGGACCGATAAGAAAAGCCTCAGAAGATTCCCATGGTTCGCGTGTATTTCGCCATTGGTTTTGAGCGGTATCGAGATTATCTTTTGTGGGATTCTCTTGCAAGGTCTTCACTGCAGAAACTAGGTTCCTGGCGTTTTTGTCCAAGTCGAGATAGGTTTGCACAATAACATTATGAGATTCGTTTTGAAGCATCTCGGAAGCATCATAGTCGATGCCTTGGCTTCCGGTACTATTATCGGAGCATCCTGCAGTTACGATCAAAAGTAATGCGGGGATTACAATGTTTTGGTTGAGTATGTCTGAAAGAAGCATATTCGGTTTTTTGGATTGATATATTATGATTTAAAATTCAAAGCCAATACCTACAGAGAAGGTGTCTTCAATATTATTTTTAGAGATGCCTAGCCAGCGATGCATGTACTGTGCTTTGAAGACGATATCGTCAATGGGATTGTAATTGACTCCGGCCGTGTAGGCATGACGCTCCCAGCGCGGGTTGTCACTTATAACATTATCGACAACCCGGTACATAGAATCATAGGATCCGTAGCGTGCAAACACATCCAGCTGATCAGGAATCTTTAGCAGGTGAGAAGTGTCGTATGCCAGTTCTCCATAATAGGATAGGGCAGCAGATCCAACCGGATCGCCTTTGACATTCAATTTGGTGGATACATTATTATTGGCACGGGAGATAATATCCGAGTTCTGGAGATGTCCGTATAATCCCATAGCCCGAAACGTAACGGGACCTTCTTCGATGGCAAGATGTCCATCAATGATGGAAACATAGGCATCGGCATTGATATCAGGCTTGGGACGATTATTGGCCGAATTGCCAAAATACCCGGATATGCCCACTATCCATTCATCTTCAGGCTGGTAATCCAATCGCAGAGCCAGTGCCATATTTTCAGCACTCACTGTTTCAAACCTGCCCTGCATGCCTCGCTGCACCCAGTTGGCCGAGCTGAATTCCGTAGAATTGAGCCCGTTTATAAATGACAGGACATAAGAAAGCCTTTTATTGTGACCGAGCTGACCGAACACCTGCAGGCCGGTTTCATACCAGTTGGTAGGAATGAGTTGGGATAGGGCCGGTGACTTCAGTGTCGTAAAATATTCGGTGGGTTCATCCTCAACAGATACGATACCGAACGGAATTTTGAATTTCCCAAACCTGAAATGCAGATTGCTCGTCGGAGAATAGACGAGGTTAAGCTGCTCTACATTAACTTCGCCGCCAGATTCAACTTCGGTTTCGTATTCTCCGAATTCTTCGAATTTGTCGAGCTCTTTGGTAACTCCTGTTCCTCCGTGTTCAAATTCAATTTCGCCCCGAAGCTGAAATTTATCGTTGTATACATAACCGGGATAAAACACGAATCGCTCGATGTCCATCGTATTACGGCGAGCCGGATCTGTTTGCCAATCATAGTTGAAATAATTAAGACTGCCATATCCCTTGAGGCGAAAATGTTTTAGAGATAACGGGCTGTCATCACCCCGTTCCTGCGCCTGGGTGGGAACAGCAGAAAATAGAAATATTATTGTTGCGGTGACCGAAGCATAGATTTTCATTATGACCTTTATTTATATCAATTCTAAATAACAGGCCGTGAAGTTAAATTCTTATTTAGACTAATTCAAAATAAAAGACAAAAAAAAATTCTAGCTGTTCCCAGAGTTTCTATTAGCGTATATTTTCAAAATTACTTGGCTAGTAGTATCGTCGAGTTTTAAACCTCTGATTGTGCCAAAATTTCTCGGGCGGGTCCATTTCCATCCATTCGAGTAAAAAAGCACTCAAACTTTTGGTAATTGTCATTGGCTGTCGGCCAGAGCAATGTCCCATCAAGCTGAGTAATAAGAGTGTTAATCAAAAGCATGTTCAAAGATTGCTCTTTTTTTACCTCTTCGGGATGATCCAGCATATGATCACCTTCGATGATCAGGTGTATTTGTTGACCATATTCGCGAAGGTTTAGGCAAATATTTTGGGGTTTATTACCTTTATTTGATTTATAAATCAGTGACAGCAGCTCATTAATTAACAACCCTGATGGAATTGATTGATCAATATCCAGTGGGGTTTCATTGATATTATTATCCAGGCTAACAGTTTTAGAAATGATTTGGCCCTGAATATTACTTGTGGAAATAAATTCCCGCAGGAAATTTTCAAAAGAGATGTTGGTTAAATTGCCTTCGCGATATAATACTTCGTGAATCGAAGCAATTGTTAATATCCTGTTTTTAATATCAGTAAGCTCACTATTTAACTTCGATTCGTCTGAATCAAAGAGCTGAAGTTCAAGCAAACTGTTAATCAAGGCTAAATTATTTTTGACGCGGTGATGAAGCTCGGCCAGCAGTTTTTCCTTTTCCTTTAAGGCATGCTCAATTTTTTTGCGATAGTTGTGTTGGGCCGATATATCCACATACATTCCATAAATAGCGATGGTCTCGTCCCGGTAGTTAACGGGAGCGCTACCAATTAGTACCGGCACTTCCTTACCATTTTTGGTAAGCCGTTTGGATTCGTATTGTAAAGCTCCCTTTTGAGTGACCAAAGAAAGCGATTTGGCCTCTTTAATCTGTCCTTGGGGAACAATAAGCTCGTTTATGTTATGATCAAGAATATCTTCCTGCGCGTATTCAAAAATATTTTCGAAGCTCTTGTTAACCCGCTGGATGTTATTATCAGTATCCACGATGGTAATGCCGATAGGTGCATTTTCAAAAAGTTGCTCCAGCATCAACTGGGTCTTGTGATTTTCCCTCTCTGCCTGTTTACTCTCGGTGATATCAATTCCAACTCCCACAAGATAGTTTTTGCCATCCTCCTTAAATGGTTTAGCAAAGAAAAAATAATCTTTAAGTTTTCCGTATTTAGAACGTACCTTGGTCTCAACTGATAGTTCTCCTTCCTCAATGCACTTTTCAATTTTTTCTTGGAAGGTAGCCCGTTCATTAGGGTCAATAAAATCAAGAGCATTTTTTTGGGCTAGTTCTTCGTCAGTATATCCCAAGTCGGCTGTCATATAGTCATTCCAGCGGATCAGGTTTCCCTTGGGATCAATAACGAGAAAAACCCCGGGAATACTATTGAGCACTGACTCTGTAAAATTCTTATTTTTGAGGAGTTCTTTCTCAATCATTTTGCGGCGACTGATATCACGAAAGTTAGCAATCGCACGTAGTTGACCCGATTTATTTCTGTAGGCCTTCGAAGTAATCTCAACAGGTAATTTATCACCGTTTTTACATATCATATTTGTTTCAAGATGATACGTACCTGTGTCTTTTCGATTGGCCAGCGCCTCGATATAATCCGGATCACTTGTGTCCACAATTTGGTTACGCCGGCAGCCAATGAGTTCATCCAGATCCCATCCAAGTAATTTGCTTGCAGCGGGATTGGCATCTAAAACATGACCATTGGTATCCGTTATCAGTATTCCATCCAGACTTTGCTCGAACTGAACCTGATAGCGATTTTGGTGTTCATTAAGCATCCGATCTTTGGATACCGACGCGGTAATATCTTCATGAATCATGATAAAATGGGATGGTTCATCATGCGGTCTGACCGTCAAATTGTACCAAAAGGTTTCGGATTCCCTGTTAACGGGATATTTGAGTGTGAATAATTCTGTATCTCCACGAAATATCTTATTGATACCCAGTAGTATCTTAAGGGCATAATCATTGCCAAGTTCTACCGCCTTTTGCAGCGTTTCAAAATATCTGCTGCCTACATTGGGTCTTTTTATTTGGACTTTCTGATTTTCAAACGATTTCCAGGCTGTATTGGAATACAAAATTAGGCCATTACTATCCATTATTGCTACGTGGGCTAGCAAACTATCCAGAACTAACGACTCTATTTCCATATCAGTATTATTGTATTGAACCATACGGAGTAGATTGATAATGTTGAAATCATATGATCAACATATTTTGATTCAATGGTAACACGTGAAAAGCTTAATTTTGCGGTAACGTAAAATACCTAATGAATTCTAAGTGTTTACAACGTCAACATAGATGGTTCCGTCTTTTACCTTATTCACAGCCGCAAGAAGTTTTTCTTCACAAGTGTCGATATGAAGGTAACCGGTAGCTCCCGCCTCAAGCAGCGGTTCAATTAGAAATTCATGCTCATAGGAATACATTGCGAGTAGCGGAAAAGTGGGAAAAACACTCACAATTTCGCGAATGATATCATGGGGAGTTTTATTAAAACCACTCAGATGGGCAATAATAATATCAAAAAAGGAATTTTTCCCATTTTCACCTTTAATCGAAGAAATGGAAAATACTTTAGTTACAATCCAATCATCAACCGATACCAGCATTTTTTCTACGGTAAAGGTTATTGAGTTATCTGAGCCGAATAAAAGTATTTGCATACGTATCTTTTAGTAAGAATTACGTAGCAATCTATTATTTTAAAAAGAATATAGGTATGGCAAGAAACACCTAATTTCGAATAGGTAATTCACCTATTCTCTGATTGATTGGAGTAATTTATTTGATATCAGCAAGATCATATTTGATTGCATACTTGACGAGGCCAGCCGTATTTTTTGCTCCAGTCTTTTGCAATAGATTACGACGGTGAGCATCAACCGTCCGAATACTGATAAACAGTTTGTCAGCAATTTCTTGATTCGTAAATTCTTTTACAATGAGTTCAAGGACTTCACGCTCTCTTTCTGTGATTTTTGCGGGATCTCCAGCCCCCGATTGGGTTTTTCCCTTGACCAAATTCATCATCACGCTTTGAGCAGCGTCACTGCTAAAGTAATGCTGACCGCCAAGAATTGAAATAATTGCATCAATAAGCTCCTGTTTATCGGAACTTTTAAGAATATAACCCGAAGCACCAGCTTCAATCATTTTGCGGATATGTTCGTCTTCATCCATCATCGTAAGTGCCAGAATCTTAAGGTCGGGATATTTCTCTTTAATTTTCTCAGTCGCTTCGATACCGTTCATCTTTGGCATGTTGATATCCATCACAATAGCATCCAGATTAGTATTACCGCAGGATTCTAATGCTTCTATACCATTTGCGGCTTCATCGACAATGTTAAATCCTACTTCATCCTCAAGCAGCGATCGAATGCCATCCCGAACTATATCATGATCATCAACCAGTAAAATTTGAATATTAGCCATTAGTCATCTCCATTTTGTAAAAGAACAGAAATATCAGGTATTGTCACTGATATTTTTGTTCCCTCTCCCGTTTCAGAATTAATCTGTAAGCTACCTTTTAAATTGGTTACTCTATTCTGGATACTTTGAAGGCCCAATCCATCACTATTTTGGATTTCAGGATCAAATCCTTTTCCATCATCTGTCACCCGTAGTTTAAGAGTATTGTTTTTTCGTTCTAATACTATAGAGATGGAGGTACAATCAGCATGCCGCACGGCATTAGATATGATTTCCTGCAAAATGCGATAGAGGTTGACGGCCGCTTGGTTAAGCAGATCAATCGTTTGAAAGTTGGAATTAAAGGTTATGGTGATATTCGTGCTGCTTCTCAAATCCTGAAGCAGGTTTTCAAGCGCAGCGATAAGGCCATAATCGGCGATGGCTTTAGGCATGAGATTGTGAGCAATACTTCGTGTCTCGGATAAGGCTTTTTTCAAATACGATAGCCCGGCTTTAAACTGGTTATGACGTTTTTCCCGTAGATTTCGGACCTCCCCTTTTATGGATTCAAAGTTCATGTTCGCGGCCACCAGATACTGTCCTAAACCATCATGCAGCTCGTGGGCAATGCGTTTTCGTTCACGGTCTTCCCCTTCAAGGATGGATTGAATAATTTTTTCTTGCATCTTTTTTTGTTCTGTTACATCATTTGCCAAAACCAGCCAGTAAATATTATCGGTATTATATCGAAGATCGGTAGCAGCAATATGTACATCAATTCGTTCTCCATTTTTTTTGACATGCTTAAATTCTCTGGAATATTTATTATTGCTATAGTACTTTCTAATATCCGATTTAATTTCTTCAAAACTGTCTACCCGAATATCAGATACTTTCATATTTAAAAATTCATCTTCAGTATATCCGTAATGTTCAATGGCTGCCAAATTTACCTCTGCAAATTCAAGTGATTCAGGATCGACGATCCACATGGGCTGGGGATTCCGTTCAAATAAATGCCGATATTTTTCTTCTGATTCTCGTAGTTTTCGTTCGAGGGTCTTTTGCTCGGTAAAATCAATAACTGTCGAGATCATATAATTTTGTTTGAAGAGAGGAATATTTTTGGCGTGAACGATTTTTTTGTCTCCCTCTTTGTTCTTTATCGTAAGGTTTTCCCATTGCATACGCTCTGGATCTTTGCTTTCGATATCCGCTAAAAAACTTTTTATCCTGAATTCATCCCCCGAAAAAACGTTCTCAAAAAAGCTATCAATATCATTCAATACTTCTTCAGGCCAGCCGTAAATTTCGCTAAATTTTTGGTTCATTAACGTCACCTGACCATCGTCAATGGTATTTACTGCCACACCAATCGGTAAATTCTCGATTGTAGTCTCAATAAAGTTGTTTCGTTCTTCCAGTTCCTTTTGGTAGCGTTTTTGTTTAGTGATATCCCGCACAATACTAACAATCCTATCAATTTCGCCGTCGGGGTCGTAAACGAGAGAGACCGTATGATCGGTATATATTTGAGTGCCGTCTTTCTTTTGCATTTTGAATTCAGTTTGAAAAATACCACTATGCTTAAGAGCCTCTGCACCAATATCATCAAATTTATTAAAGGTTTGATCATTGATATGTAATATTCGAGTGGAGCTGCCGATAAGTTCTTCCCGATCATAGCCAAACATTTCTTCTGTGCTCTTGTTGCATTCAATAATTGTTCGGCTCTCAGGATCCACCACGATTAGGCTTGCCTTTAAACTCTCAATAGTCTTTTTCAGTAATTTTTGGGATTCTCTTATTTTGGCCTGAGATGCTTTTATTTCAGTCATATCAATGCCAATACCCACCGAAGTATTATCTGTGAGCTTAACATTGGTCCATGAAGTTGGGATTTTGTCGCCAGACTTAGTCACCATCGGAAATTCTTTCCATCCAACCCCCGGGCGATTCATAAATTTTACCGCTTCTTCACGAATTTTAAAGGTGGGATAACAAACCTCCAGTAAATCAATATCGCCTTCTTTAATGTCTTGACCACTCCATCCGAGTATTTTTTCGAATTCCCTGTTTATATGAAATTCTTCCAGATCAGGATCGTATATGGTTATCATCACAGGGATACGCTCAAAAAGGATATCCTTGAGTTCTTTTTCCGACTCTAATCTATCCTGGAGATTCTCTTGTTTTAGCTCTTGTTCTTTTACTTGTTTATCATATTTCTTTATAAGATAAAACAGACCAAGTCCTGTAATAAATACATAAAGCCATCCCTTATATGTTTGTAGAGTTGTTAATGCCTGGGTATTAGTTGTGATCAAGTCCAGAATATTATCGGATATAAAAATCCATAGCCCAGCAGTTACAAGATAAATAAATACTATCTTGAGTGGTGATAGCGATATATTATTCCACCTTTTAATATATATCTCCCAAAGACGACAATCCTATAATTAGCCAAGCGTTAACTATTGAACATGTTAAGATATTTTAATTAAATGTAAAATTTTTTTTGAAGTATCATTATGCTCTCTGACATGTATAAACCGATGCTGCGGTTATTTATTAAGAGAAGTAGTTGCTTTGATCAAAAAAAATTTCCAATAGCTAAAATACCACTCTTCCTGATGAAGAATACGAAAGCCAGCCCCCTGAAGTAACTGACGGGTCTCGTCTAAGGAGCGTGTGTTTATGATCTCTTGCTGAACTTTCAGTTTGATATACCAGTTAATCAAACGAAAGAAGCCGGTATTATTCCAGTCTAAAATATAGATCGTGCCCCCGGGTGTGAGCAAATTTTTTAAGTGGTGTATGGTATTTGATTGATCAGGGTAGTTATGAAGCGCACTGGTACAAAATATCTTGTCGAATGATTCGGGCTCAAAATCTATCGCATCTACCCAATGCTCGGTAAATATAATGTTGGGATTACCCGCGAACCGCTGACGGGCTTTTTCCAGCATTTTGTGGGAAGGATCGTTGAGAACAAACCGTTCGTATGGGAAACCCTTATCGATATATCGTTTGGCTAATGAGCCGGTTCCGGCACTTACGTCCAAAATGTAATCAGAGGAATCCGAATCAACAACCGAAAGCACTTTTTCATGCGTATTGACCAAATAATCGGCCCAGCGCTTTTCATAATCTTCTGCGACTGCATTAATTCGTTGTATGGTGGATTCAATCTTCTTTTGCATAGACAGATCTTCATTTAAGCTACATCAATAATAGATAAACGACGATGACACTCACAACAAAAAATGGGATGGAGTAACGGTGGTACATTAGTGCTAATTTGGGCTTTTTGGTAATACGTACGGCAATGAGATTGGCAAATGAGCCTATGAGGAGGCCATTACCACCAATATTAACGCCGGCTGCCAGTGGATACCATGCATGTGTAAATTTTGAGAGTAGCAATGTTGTCGGCACATTGCTTAACAGTTGAGCATACAATGCACCTGTTAAAAAAACATGAGATGAATCATGGAGCGCTAATTGTTGGGTGACTTCCCGGATTGGAGATAACCCTGAAAACATCCCCATATCAATAAATAAAAGAATGAATAAAATGATTAGTCCCCAATCCATAGACAGCAAAATTTTGGGTCGGCCGAACAAAAGAATTACAAAAAATAAACACACAAAGGGTAATCCATATCCCAAACCGTCGGCCAGCAAATAGCCGACAAGCCCGATAGCGCCTCCCCCAGCAAGTATTAGGTTTGTTTTGGGGATTTCATAATCTTGCCTACCGTTTAAGGTTATCAGATGGGTTGGAGCAAATAAGAAGCATCCGAGTACTAAGATCCCTAGTAAAATAGCTCCAACGGGAAGCATATGTAGTATAAATCTGCCAAATCCGATATTGAATTTTTGCCACACGTAAATATTTTGAGGATTACCGATTGGCGTAATGAGCGATCCCAGGTTTACGGCTATGGTCTCGAAAATAAAAAGTGGCATGATGTTCAGATCGGCCATGCGATTTAATTGTATAGTAAATGGGATGACTAAAAAAAGGGCGATATCGTTTGTAAGGAAAGTAGCAATCAGCGCGGAAAAAAGAATGAGGCCAATCCAAAGGGCGCGTTCGGTTTTTACCTGTTTTAGCATCCGTGAGGCTAGCTTGGAGAAGAGTCCGCTGTATTTAAAGCAATTGGTGATCATCAGGAGACCACTCAGTGCCACGATAGTTGGCCAGTGAATATAGGTTGGTAATATCGCAAGGGCATCCCGCTTAAAATACCACAAAATAGGAAGCAGAGAGGCAAAGAAGATTAGCAGCGGATCTTTATATAGCTGAAGTAAAGCATAATTTTCGTTATCTAGTGTGGTTTTTTTACGATTCAAAGAGGTAAATTAGTATTAATTCTAAAGTTAGTTTTTATGAATGAAAACAATAAAATATTTTAAATTGGATGCGCAACTTAACATAAAGGTAATTCGGCAATAAGAAGGAATAAACTTACTTTGGGTAGAAGTTATTTTTTTGAGTTGTCATAGTTAATGAAATCCTAACAAGAAACATTCATTTATTTTATGATTGGAATATGGAAAAAGGCAGCATTGCTGCCAGCACTTGTACTGTTGACGACCGTTGTTCGGGCACAATCAAATCCTACAAAACAAGAAACAACACTTAATGATCACGGTCCAAAATTGGTGGTTGGGATTGTGATCGATCAGATGCGTTATGATTATCTGCCGATGTATTGGGATAAGTTTGGGGACAGCGGTTTTAAGCGGTTGGTGAACCGAGGATACAGTTTTGCCAACAATCATTACAATTATTTTCCTACATATACGGGACCGGGTCACGCAGCTATTTATACCGGCACAACGCCTTCGGTAAACGGTATTGTGGGTAATGACTGGTATGATCGATCGGCTGGTCGCAATGTATACGTTGTTTCGGATTCGATGGTGACTCCTGTTGGAACGGATTCTGATGCTGGCAGAATGTCGCCCAATAATTTGTGGAGTACCACGGTAACAGATCAGCTTAAGCTGGCCAGTCCCGATAGCAAGGTTATCGCCATTTCAATTAAAGATCGTGCCGCCGTGTTGCCCGGGGGGCATTTGGCGGATGGTGCTTATTGGTATGAAGGCAAGATGGGTGATTTTATCAGCAGTTCCTGGTATCGGGATGATCTTCCGGAATGGATAAGGTCATTTAATGATGATGGCCTGGCGCGAGAGTTGAGCAATAAAACCTGGGAAACGTTGCTTCCCATCGATCAATATAAAGAAAGTAATACTGATAATACGCCATACGAAGGTGCCTTTGGCAAGGAAGAGGAGCCCGTTTTTCCGCATATATTAAGCAACTATACAAAAGATTCTTATAACATTGTTAAGTCATCTCCTTTTGGGAATACATTGCTAGAGGAATTTGCAAAAAAAGCGATTGATGGTGAGAAACTGGGAGCGGATAATATAACCGATTTCTTAGCGGTTAGTTTCTCATCAACTGATTATGTGGGACATCAGTTTGGCCCCCATTCCATTGAGCTCGAAGATACTTATTTAAGATTAGATCATGCCTTGGCTGATCTTTTTAATTATCTCGATAAAAAAGTGGGAAAGGGGAACTATATGGTGATGCTGACTGCAGATCACGGAGTTGTGGATGTGCCTGCCGAGTTAAAAGACAAAGGTTTGCCGGGTGGATATTTTAACAGTGATGAGGCAATTAATAAGCTTTCTGATTATTTAAATGCGGCTTATGGAGATGCAAAATGGGTAGAAAGCTATATCAATCAGCAGGTGTATTTGAACCGGGATTTGATTGAGGAGCAGGATATCCCATTAGAAAAAATGCAAAAAGATGCTGCTGACTTTTTACGTAGCCTGGATGGAGTACAGTCAACCAATACGGCCAATAATTTTGAGTACCAGGATTATAATAATGGGTTACAGGCAATGTATCAGAATGGATTTCATTATGATCGATCGGGAGATGTATACATCCAATTGAAACCGGGTTGGCTCGATTCTTCATATCGTACCGGCACCTCACACGGTTCACCATATAATTATGATACGCACGTTCCGTTGCTTTTTTACGGGTGGAATATTCCGCATGGCAAGACCTCCCGAAAGACTATGATTACTCAAATAGCTCCGACAATTTCAGCGATGTTGAATATCGATTATCCCAGTGGATCGAAAGCTGAAGTACTCAAGTTCGAAAATTGATGTTGGATATAGCTGTAGTAGATCCATTAATCGTCTTTTTGAAAGCAGGAATCTCAATAGAGGTTAGTAAAACAGTGCATGGACGAAGTCTATTAGCTGATAACAGTGATTGATATTTTTTTACTCGCCAACGCTCATCGGGATGAAGTAGGAATGGGAGGGCATTTCCAATAGGATTGCTCCTTATCATTTCTTCCTGGCAACGGCCAGAAAAATAGGAAAGGTGTTCTTTGACCCGTTGGTTTCTTTCTCCATATGATAGGCCGTTGTGAAGGAAATATCTGAAAAGCCAGCTTTCAGCATTATTTCGGATAGTATGGTTCGGTCAAATCCCCGGTGGACATTGGTGACATCTTTGCCATGGAAAGAACCATCTTCTTTATCCAGATCTGCAATGCACAAATATCCTCCAGAATTCAAAAGGTTATAAAAAGATGTAAGTATGGCAGTAGTATCTGGGATATGATGTAAGGTCATTTGGGTAAAGACAAGGTCATACTCTTCATCAGGCAAATCATTATCTACTGTTAAATCCAGTTTTTTCGGATGGAGATTGGTTATATGACTGTTGCCTATTTTCTCTTTGAGGACTTCCAGCATACCGTCCGAGCTATCTGCCATGGTAATAGTCCCAAGATTCGGTTGGAGCTCAAAGCTCAATAATCCGGTACCGCAGCCGTATTCAAAAGCGGTCATTTCCGGTGTTAAAGGTATTTGCTGTTTGATAGCTTCAGCTATAGCATGGGAACGTTCGACATGTACCGGGTTTTCATCCCATGTCTGGGCTTTTTGGTCAAATTTGCTCATGAATATCTCCTTAAAATCATCATATTATTTTGACTACTCTCTAAGTACACTCATTCAGTTTAAAACGTTCATAATGCGTTATTGAATTCTACTTAGGCTTCTTAGCGCTTGAAGGGCAGAAAAAATGTTTATCCTGCCAAGACGAAACACATTGATGTATGCACCAAGAGTCAGATACGATCTCAAGCATTAATAAAGGCTGGATTTTAAAAAGAGAGCTATGCGCTTTAGTCATAGTTTAGATTCCACGGCACACATCAGAATGGCAGTATTTAGCAATAGAAAATCCCTAAGTCATCCCGACGAATGAAGATGAGGAGGGACCTCAAATGGGAACTTGGTTCACCCGTAAAAAATGATTCGCCCTGATATTACATTTGATAAAAGGAATGGATATGAGGGGAGGAACCTCCGTGAGTCGGGCAGGGTTCCAAATGTTAATTGTAGCTGGATTTTAAAAAGAGTTATGTGCTTTAAGCTACATATCAGATTTCTCTGAATAATGTTCATAGCCCGGGTAGATCTCGATTTACGGTGATAAACGTCTTAGCGATCAGATATTTTCCGGATTTTTAGAAGCTCCGTAAAACTTCACATTTACCTTTTCATAAGTAATTAATCCGCCGCCGTCTGCTTTTTTGAACAAGGGGTCAAGTTTATCCATGAAATCGATAATTTTTTCTTCTTTATCAACGATCTCGATGACCATGGGGAGATCTTCGGAAAGGGCAACTAGCTTGGATTTGTGAACCACACTGTTTGCACCAAAAGACATTACGCCCTTTATGACCGTAGCGCCGGCTAGACCCTCCTTTTTTGCTTTATAGACAATTTGTTCATATAACGGTTCATGATCCACTTGATCATATTCACCTACAAAAATACGCAGTAACAAAGTTGTGGTTTCGTCAGTCATTATCCTAGAGCATTTTTATGAGTGTTAATCCGATCCAAACAGCCAGCAATCCAGCCAGCAGGCTGCCGAAACAATACAGGAATGCGTACCAGAGTTGCCCGTCTTGCATCAGGCTTAGGAATTCGTAAGAAAATGAGGAGAAAGTGGTAAATCCACCGCAAAAACCCGTAGCTAAAAGCAATCGTATTTCTCCGGATGCCAGATTCTTAATTGACAAGCCATATATAAGACCGATGATCAGACAACCAAGAATATTCACTCCGAATGTTCCATAGGGAAAGGAGGAAAGCCACCTTGATTCGATATAACGTGATAATAAGTAGCGAAGTGAACTTCCTAAAAATCCACCGCTGCCTACAAGGATTAATGTTTTAATCATATAGAAATCCTACTCGAGTTAGTATAATAATATTGATTTCAATGTTATTGAGTAGGAGTCATCAACCCCGTAAGCCGGAGTAGTTAAAAGGTGAACCCCATCACCGAATCGGTGAGTATAGCAAAAATTTAACTAATTTTGAATTTTGATGGGGATTCGAACCGTCTTGTCACCCGCATGTCGAAAATTAAGAGTCAAATCGAGCGAGTCGCCAACGGCCAGTTCTCTGTTCAAATTTATTAACATGATATGGTATCCGCCGGGTTCTATCTGAAGTTTATCTCCTGACTCAATGATCAGATTGCCGGCGGGACGCATCCCTGTTTCTCCCGAGTCCGTTTTGTAAGACTCGTGAACTTGTGCCTTTTTGGATACATTGCTGGAGGCGCCAATCAGGGTATCAGTTGAGGCCGTTCCATTTATAACGGTTAAGTATGCAGCACTGTTTTGTCCTTTAGCTCCCGGCCTGGCCCAAGCCCCCGAAAGTTCGATTTTTCCCAGAACGATTTTATGGCCGCTTTTATCTTTGTTCGACTTTGAATTACATCCCCAAAAAGCAAAGAAAATTAATAATAGAAAGTATGTTTTTTTCATCATGTTGTTATTAGTCACGTATTTTATTGAGATCCGAAATTACTTCTTTGGGAGGGACTACACTGGCTGTAAATTGGTATCGCATACGTCCCTTTCGATCCATCAGGTAAAGCCGGTTTGTATGAATGAAGAAATAATTATTTGAAGTAGTATCTGCAGAATCAGGATATGTTTTTTTTGTTGTGATATTCAGACGTTTGAGTATCGTTTTGATACTGGTGGAGTCGCCTGTAAGCAGTGAAAATTGATTATTTAGTTTATATAATTTCTTGTACTTGCGAAGTACGGCCGGTGTATCTCGTTTGGGATCGAAAGATATTTCAACAAAATGAACACTAGTTGTGTCATCAAGTTTATTCTGTATGTTGGTGAGATTAGCCGTGATCAGTGGACAGATATCGGGACAGTGAGTATAGATAAAGGTGACGCCAACAATATCCCCTTTAAAATCAGAAGGGAAATTAACTTTTTCATTGTTGCTATTGATTAACTTGTAAGAGGTTCCCTTTAGATTCTTAATAACGGGAGGACGGCTGCTACAGGATGAGAGGAAGGTAATGAGAATGAGTGATAGCAGGAGGCATCGTAAGGGTGGGGTCATTTTTATGTAAGAGCTTTAGTTTCGTTGCAGGGGCTTTCGACATCTTCTTTGCACGGTGTAAACTCAAATTCGAGCGTCGAATGGTGAATGCCGAATTTCGTCCCTAACAAATCCTTAATGGCTGATTTTATAGTTTCCATTTGGCTAAGATTATCTTCATCAATTACAACATGGCTTTCCAATAATATGTTGTGTTCATCGAGTCGCCAAACGTGTAAATGATGAATATCCAAGACTCCCTGCACGGTAGCCATAGCCGATTGGACCTCAGGGAGTTCGATATTCGCCGGGGTACTTTCCATGAGAATACGGATCGTTTGACGCAACATGTGGTAACTTTGCCACAGGATATATCCGGCAATGATGAGTGTAAGGAGGGTGTCAATGATGTAAAGCTGATATTCGATGATCAGAACACCGGCTATGATAACACCAACCGAAGACAGGGCATCCGACAAAATATGAATGTAGGCGCTGCGCAGATTAATATTTTCGTTAGAGCTGCGATGCAATAAAATTGCTGTCAATACATTGCCGAGTAAGCCGATGAGTGCAACGACAAACATAACGGTACCATCAATGGTACGCGGGTGATAAAACCGCTGAATTCCTTCTTTGATCAGAAAAAGCGCAATAATAACAAGTGTAATCAGGTTGATAAATGCCCCGATAATCTCAGCCCGTTGATATCCAAACGTTTTGTCGCGATTGGCTTCTTTTTGGGAAATCTTGCGAGCAGCCAGACTGATACCCAAAGAAGCCGTATCATTAAGATTATGCAACGCATCAGAGAGGAGAGATAAACTTCCGGATATTAATCCGCCGATGAACTCAGCCACTGTGATGGCCAAGTTAAGAAATATGGAAATCCATAATCGGCCTTCGGTTTGGCCTTCGCCGTGATGATGCGCATGCTCGTGTGAATGAGCCATGTATTCAATCGTAAATTATGTGTTAAAATCTAAAATCAGCAAAAATTGATTATCTTGAAATTTACAAAGTTAATTCCGATTAATCACTTTTCGATTAGATAGACTTGCCTTGGGCAATTGGAAGAAAACATTTGTTATCTTACATGCAGATCTTGGAAGATGCTAAAAATTCAAGATGGCATTTTTCTTTTTGTCGATCCCTAATAGCAACACAAAAGAGACGACTGTTGAGAATGTATAATTTTTAGTAGCCAAGCTAGCTAAATTTGATAATTTTAAATTAGAAATGTCTTTGCAATTATTGTCATAATAAATAAATAGCTAATAATTTAGCCTTGGCTAAATTATTTTTTATTGTATATAAAATATAATACATTATTTATTTATGAATCTAAGCGAACACATAGTAGAAACAAGTCGTTCACTTGAGGGTGTTCACGCTTCTGTCGATACCATTAGCAATAAAGGGAAATGGCAAAAGCTGCTGGCTTTTTTAGGTCCGGCTTACCTCATTAGTGTGGGCTATATGGATCCGGGCAACTGGGCAACCGACTTGGCGGCCGGCAGTCAATTTCAGTATGCCTTGATTTGGGTGTTGTTGCTTTCCAATATGATGGCACTTTTATTGCAGTTTTTATCTGCCAAACTCGGCTTGGTTCGCGGTCGGGATCTGGCCCAGGCGTCCAGAGAAACCTACCCGCCTTTTATCAATCTCATATTATATGGAATGGCTGAGATTGCCATAGCGGCAACTGATCTGGCGGAAGTACTGGGAATGGCTATTGGCCTCAAATTGCTTTTGGGATTACCGATTCTGATTGGTGTTTCTATTACGATCTTTGATACCTTCCTTTTGCTGGTCTTCCAAAAGTATGGTATGCGCAAGATGGAGGCTTTTATAATATCACTTATCGGCATTATCGGCATTTCTTTTTTGATTAACCTGGTGATTGCCAAGCCTGACATGTCCAACATTGTTACGGGTTTTGTACCGCATATCCCCAATTCTTACGCGCTTTATATTGCCATTGGAATCATCGGGGCGACCGTCATGCCACATAATTTGTACCTGCACTCAGCATTAGTCCAGACACGTAAAATTGATCGTTCCGAATCTGGTTTGATGAAAGCTATAAAGTATAATCTGATAGATTCCACAATAGCATTAAATCTGGCCTTTTTTGTGAATGGAGCCATAATGGTTTTGGCTGCAGCAACTTTTTATACACATGGATATTTTAAGGTTGAAGGTATTGAAAAGGCCTATCAATTATTAGAACCGCTTCTGGGATCTACGCTGGCGCCCATTCTTTTTGCAGTTGCACTGATTGCGGCCGGACAAAGTTCGACGATTACCAGTACGCTGGCGGGTCAGGTGGTGATGGAAGGCTATTTGCATCTACGTATCCAGCCCTGGATACGTAGACTCATTACCCGCTTACTGGCTATAATTCCGGCCTTTTTGACAGTCTATTTTTTCGGCAGTGATTCTACGACCAGTCTGCTCATCCTTAGCCAAGTGATCCTTAGCATTCAATTGGGGTTCGCTACCATACCGCTCATCCATTTTGTGAGCGATAAGAAAAAGATGGGAGAACAGGCGATTGGGTTCTGGGTGAAAATAGCTTCCTGGGCAACAGCCTCTCTCATTGTCGTTCTAAATATCAAGCTTGTATGGGATGAGATTACTGCCTGGATGCAAAGCACAAATATGCTATGGATACAAGTACCTGTAGTCGTTATTGCAATTGGAGCGGTGTTATTGCTGATTTATATAACATTCAGGCCATGGATTATGAAATCTGCTTTGGTTGAAGAAAAAATCCTGGGTACCCCCCACGGCGAATATCCGACTACTCTTCAGGAAATTCCCGGTGTAGAGGCTTATCAGAAAATTGCAATAACCGTTGATTTCTCTGATAAAGATGTTTCTGCTATACAGAATGCTATTTCTCAGGGTGGAAAGCAGGCCAAGTATCAACTAATTCATGTGGTTGAATCTGCTGGTGCCCACATATTCGGGCGTGAGATTTCAGACTATGAGAGTGACCGCGATAAAGAAAAGCTAAAAGAATACGTAAATTATCTGGAGAAAGAAGGATATGATACCGAATCAGTGATAGGATTTGGTTCTCCCAAAAAAGTAATTACTAAGATTGTCAATGAGAGTGGACCCGATATTCTAATTATGGGGGCACACGGACACAAAACGATTAAGGACATCATCTTTGGACAAACCGTTGATTATGTTCGCCATCATGTAAAAAATCCCGTACTAATTGTTTGATTTTTTTTGAAGCTTAGGGCTAATATTTTATTATAGTTAGTTTTTTGCTCATATCTTGAGAGCAAGAAAAATTTCAATGTAATTGATCTGATATAACGTGCGGTTTCAGTCCTATATATTTACTATTTCTATTTTTTTATTTGGAGTAGTGTCTGGAGTCTTAACGTCAAGACCTGCTTTTGCCGGAAGTGGTATTGAGATGCCCCAGGATATTCCGGCACAAGTCTGGAATGTTACATTTAGAGGTAATAAAGAGTACTCTAATGTAGTATTACAGAAACAAATCTCTACCGAGGGTCCCAGTTTCTGGCAGAAAATGAAATTTTGGGATCGGACGGGCCATGAGTTTGATGAGACTGAAGTGAAAAAAGATGTAATCCGTCTTCGTAATTATTATCATCGGCGGGGCTATGTGAATGTAAATATAGGCTATCAGGTTGAAAACGGTAATAAATCATGGAAGAAGAATGTTATTTTTAATATTGATGAAAATTTGCCGATACGGATTAGCAGTGTTCATTATAGGTTGAATACGAATGGTGTAGATAGTCTGGAAGTAGGAAATGATCCTTCTTTTAAGAGAGCTCAACGAGAACAGGATTACCAGGTGGGAACACGCTATGAAATCATCAAGGAACCAGAAGTAATTGGTCGGTTTACTGATGTTTTTAAAAATCTCGGTTTTGCCTACGCCAAAGCAAACATTCAGGCAAAGGTGGATACGGCAAAATTAAAAGCAGCTTTAACCATAAAATGTAATCTTGGACCGCGCACTTATATCGATAGTATACGGGTCGAAGGTGCACAACATATCTCCAAGCATTATGTGGTTAGACAATCCGGATTACATATTGGTGAACGGTATAACCTTAATGCATTACAGCGAGCTCAGCAACAGCTTTTTAATCATCATTTGTTCCGATTTGCCACGATAAGTATTCCCGATCAGCCTCAGGATAGTTCTCTTACGTTATTGATGCGTATCCGCGAGAATGAGCAGCGCTCTCTGGAACTGTTAGCGGGTTTTGGTACCGAAGAGAAACTGCGGGGAGAAGTGAGTTGGACCCACCGAAATGTCTTTCATGCCGGTCACCGGTTTACCACTACAGCCCGTGCTTCTTTCATTGAACAAGCCCTCACGTTGAACTATCTATTTCCTTATATCTACAATCCCAAGAGTAGCATTGTTATTTCTCCTTTTGGCCAACACTTGTTGCAAAGCAATTATGAGCTATTACGTGTGGGGATTACCAACAGTTTTATTTATCGTTATAGTCAAAATCTGACAACTTCGGCAACATACGAGTATACGAAGAACAGGGAGCTTTCTCAGCAGTTCAACGCCAGTTTGCCAGACACAACGCGCAAGTACGATTTATCATCTTTTCAGTTTAGCAGCTACTATAATCAAGGGTTCGGACGACAGCATGAGGGGTGGGTTGTTCAACCTTATGCCGAATTGTCCGGGCTATTTGGGTTGGCACAATTCCAGTTCCAAAAACTATCTTTGGATATTAGACGTTTTACTAACCTTACCAGCTCTACGATGCTGGCCACACGGGTTCAGGGTGGAGGGATATTTAATGTCGCAACTGATTCTTTACCTAACAATATCAGGTTTTATCTTGGTGGCACGAACTCGGTCCGTGGTTGGTACCGCCAGCAACTGGGGCCTAAACGGGCCCGTACGGACAGCGCCGGATTTGTCCGCTACGTACCGCTTGGGGGACGAGCGATGTTCGGTTTTAACGTGGAAATTCGACAAGATTTGAATTTTTTTATTGATGGATTGGGAATGGCCGTTTTTCTTGATGGTGGACAGGTTTGGAAACGTATTCATGCCCTGAATACCCGCCCTATTCAATTTGGGGCGGGGGGAGGACTTCGGTATCAGTCGCCGATTGGTCCGGTAAGGATTGATATCGGTTATAAATTAAATCCGACCGCTGCCGATTTGAACCGGTACCAGGGACACGACTATGGGAGTGCCTGGAATAGGATTGGTATACACTTTAGTATAGGACAAGCATTTTAATGACGGCTAACCAAAAGAAACATACTGTTTTAAAAAAATGGCTGCGCCGATTAGGATGGACCATTCTTGGCATCTTTATGCTGGGGATCATTTTGAGATTATCGCTAAAAACAGTGTTTGTCCGTAATTGGACAAAAGACCTGATCGTCTCAACGACTAACCGACAGCTCAATGGGAGATTAGTCATCGACCATATTTCGGGTGACCTTTGGAAAAAATTTACGATCTCCGGCCTCAGGTTAACTCAGCAGGATACGGTTGCCTCTATCGATTCCGTGCAAGTTAGTTATAATATCTGGGCGTTAGCTGTCGGGAAACTGGATATTTCTAAATTGAATATTTATCGTCCCAAAGCGAATCTGCAGCAAGAAGGGGGGAGCTGGAATATTCAGAATCTTTTGGTAGCGTCGTCTGATACCACCTCATCCGGGGGTAACTTTTCATTTCAGGTTGACTATTTAAATGTAAAGGATGGCATGGTATCGGTACATGCTGATAGTCTGCCGTTGGAACATAATTTTACGGTTAAGCAATTAAGACTGGGTAGCAGTATTAGCCGTTCTGATAAAAATTTTAAAATAGATCTTCATGACCTATCATTTGCTGTGGCCAATACCAAACTTAAACAGCCACTCCACATAGAAACGGCAGCATCAGCAACGAACAATAAAATAACGCTCGAAAAATTATTGTTGGCAACCGGTAATTCTTTGGTTAAAAGTTCAGCCTCGTTTAGCCGTTCGGATTCTACTGCGCAGTTCAATTTGGCAGCTTCTCCTATTTCATGGAAAGATATCATACACTATGCCCGAAGCCTATCTCTTCGCAAAAATTTTCAGGTCGACCTTTCGGCAAGTGGCAACCCAAAGCAGTTTCAATTGAAGTTGGCTGCACAGGCTGATGGACTTGAATCTTTCGAAATAGGGAGTCGGTTTCGGTGGAAATCCAGTTTAGTTTTACAGCAAATTAATATGCAGGCTGATTATATTAATCCTGCTATATTTCTTGCAGAGACCGCACTGCCCCGTCTGCATAATCTAAATGCTGAATTTAAAGGAAATATTGATTTCCAAAATTATCAGCAGGGCAGTGGAAACATGCAAATCACAGCAGATGATATTTCACAATCAGCCTATCATTTGGATAAAATGGTGGTAAATGGGGATTTAAACAAACGATCTGCAGTATTAAACCTGGAAGCCAATCAACAACAGCAGCATGTGACTGCCAAAATCAAGGCTGATCAAATTTGGTCTGAACGGCCTTCAGTCACTGCAAGTTTGGAAGCTAAGCATGTTAATCCCGGTTTTTGGATGCAGGATACCACCTATAACGGTGATCTCACATTTAGAGCACGCACTTCCGGGTATGGCTGGTATCCTAATTCAACGTCTTGGGATTATTCACTGAATATGGAGAACAGCCAGCTGATGGGGCAGCCCATATCTGCACTTTCAGTAAAAGGGAAAGGAAGCCGTGATGCGGCCAATATGAATGTCCATTTAGACATTCGGAATGGTTCACTCAATTTAAAAACGGATGTAAAACATTTAATGTCGAATCCCTCCTATCAGTATGAGTTAAAATCCCGGGATTTCGATCCTGTAGCGTTACTGGGAATGAAGAATTTTACAACCTCTGTGAATGGTACGCTTTCTGGAAAGGGACATGGATTTGATCCTACTAAAATGCAGTTACAATCGACTATTCATATCGATTCTTCAATAGTGAATGATAAATACATTCATGATTTTTCAGCTAATTTTGCCATTCAGGATACCGTGGCTACGGTAAATAATGCAACTTTAAAAAGCACGATTGCAGATGGAGATTTCAGCTTTCGAATGAATATGCTTCGCATCTATGATTTTGATAATGAGCTTTCCCTTAATTTACAACTTAAAGATATCAGTGCATTAGCTCCACTAGCTGATCTTGACACCCTTGCAGCTGAAGGAAGGATTACGGGTAAGCTGAGCCCGGATAAAGCAGGTGATCTTTTATTTAATAGCAATCTTGATTTGTCGAATGTGAAGTATAACGATCTTTTTACTGCCAACAAGGCCGAGGGTTCAGTAGATGCGCAGATAAAAAGGAGTTTTGAATATTTGGCTGATGTAAATCTTAATAATCCTACATTCTCCGGATTACAGATTCGAGATATGCATTTTATGACGCGGGGAAAATATGTAAAAACAAAAGCAGCTGGACAGTTTGAATTTCATTTTTCAAGTCCTACCGAGGGACGCATTGAGCAGGCCGGCCGTTATTCCCTGCAAGAAGATAGCATAAGGATAACTACTGATACCCTTAATATCGTAAGTGATTTTCGAACACTTCGATTGCAGCATCCTTTTGAATTTAGCGTTATAAGTGACACCGTTCGGATGGATACAATGCGCGTGGTTTCCAAGGATCACAGTGCTTTCCTCGAGATTGGTATTCCTATTGCCACTCCGAACGAGCAGCGTGGATTTATTCGTGGACGATCGTTAAACACTGCGGTTATACAAAACTGTCTGTTTGGAACCTCTTATTTTAAAGGGATGCTCACAGGACAGTTCCAAATTGCACGCCAGGATACGAGTTTGGATGCAAAGGGCAATTTATTATTGTCGAATATTAATTTACAGGATGCCCATTTTGATTCTCTGACTATTAACGGCAAAATTGAAGATGACAGGATGGATGGAACGCTTTCTGTTCTTGACCAAGGAAACAAGTTAGTTCAGGGGGAGGCTGATCTCCCTTTCAAGCTGGGAGACCCACAAACTTTCCCAAATTCATTCTTTGCCGAACCGGTAAATGGTGATCTAGTTGTCCGGAATATAGATATTGAACAGTTCCATTCGATTCTAAGCAGGGCAGGGATTACTAACACTAAGGGTATCTTTTCATTTAAGGGGCATTTGCACGGATTGGCCGGTGTTCCACAATTCACAGGCAAGGCAGTTCTAGACAACGCGGTACTCTCTGGGGTTCCGGTTGATTCGGTAACAGCCGGCATGGACTACGACCATGAAGAATCGCGGTTGGATTTGAATACTTCAATCCTGTCATTGCATCAGAAAGCTGCCCAGATTGATGCTAGAATTCCACTATTTATTAATATGAAAACTTTTCGAGTGGATCTTCCGCAGCCCAAAGACAGTATTACTGTTAGTATTAATACTCATGATTTTAACTTGGCGGCACTGAATGATTTTATGAATCGACAAACAGTACGACAAGTATCAGGCAAACTCAACGGCACGGTTCATGTTATGGGTGCAGTTAACGATCTTAAAACGGAGGGAAAACTGGTCTTAGATGGAGGTGCTTTCCGTTTTGTGCCGGCGGGCATACGTGTTGATAATATGCAGTCGACAATCAATTTTAAGCCTAATAAAATTATGTTAACGGATTTTTCCGCGCGTAGTGGCAAGGGGCGTATGCAAGCGAATGGCGTAGTGGCGATGGAAGAGTTGGTCCCCGGAGATATTGATATCAAGGTCTCAGCAAACAATTTTCGAATTGCCAACACTTCCCAATATAATGCCGTTATTGATATGAATACTAAGGCAGAAGGCACGTTTACAAGCCCTAAAATTACGGGTAAGTTAAACGTCATCAGTGGGTTTCTGGAGTTACAGAATTTTGGCGAAAAATCGGTTGAGAATGTACAGCTTGATTCGACCGGGGACCAAGCATCTGATTTTAGTATTTATGATTCACTAAGTTTGGATATGGATGTTGCCTTCAATCGCCGTTTTTATATTCGAAATAAGAGATATCTTGATATGCAGATTGAGCTTGATGGAGCGTTGGATCTATTAAAGGATCCGGGAAAAGATCTTCAACTTTTTGGTTCCATCAACACAGCTGACGGCTATGCGCGTCCCTTTGGTAAAGAATTTAAATTACAGGAGGGAACGGTCACTTTCAGCGGTGATCCCACAAATCCACAGTTATCGGTGCGAACAAAGTATGAGCCGCCTCAGCCCCAGCAGGATATAGTGATATGGTATATCATTGAAGGTACGGTGGAAAAGCCAAAATTTAAGTATGAAAGTCAGCCTCCGATGGAACTGGAAAACATTATTAGCTATACCTTATTCGGACAGCCGTTTTATGCTCTGAATTCCTGGAAACAGGTTGTTGCCAATTCGGGAGGTAATACAACAGCTGCAGATGTTGCACTGGATGTTTTACTGGACAGAGTAGAGACGCTGGCTACTAAAAAATTGGGTATTGATGTGGTTAAAATTGATAATAACAGATCCAATGGAGAAAACGGTACCTCTATAACAACGGGTTGGTATTTGAATCCGAAAGTATTTTTTGCGATACAGAATGTAATTTCGGGTTCTACCCCGGATACCAGCTTTGAATTGGAATACATGTTGAAAAGAAATCTTAAGATTATCATTCGCCAGGGGAATGGTATTCGGCAGGGAGTAGATTTGAGATGGAATTATGATTATTAGTACTTGTTTCGTATTTCGTATGACGAATACAATTTCTCTTGTCAAGAGAATGAAGTTTAAGAAATGGATTAAAACTGTTCCTGAAACAATAACAAATGATCCTTTATGGAAGATGTTGGTTTATCAATATGCATTATTCCTTTCAGATATTGCATGGAAGGATGTTAATAAATTGTCAAGGAATAGATTGTTAATATCTTCAATAGAACAGCTCTATCGTTCAGCTTGTTCCGTTAGCGCAAATATTTCGGAAGGATATTCAAGGAAGTCAAAATTAGATCAGGCGCGTTTCTATGAATATACATTAGGCTCGGTTAGAGAGTGTCGAAATTGGTACTATAATTCACGCCATCATGATTGATAATAAGCGTATATTGAAGTCCAGATTATACTTGTTAACAGAAATTATTAAACTGTTGTTGCACATTATTCCACGCAATCGAAATTCGAAAACCAAGGAGCCCGATTTTACTTATCAAGCCTACCAATATGTATCGTTGGATGATTTTGAGTTTCCCTTGATTAGTAATTATGGGTGAAGATTTAGGTAACGAAATAAGTAATACGAAGTATAACTGTTTCATAAAAAATTGAAGGCAAAATAATTATCCATGTATTCAAACGAAGACAAACAATTAGCAAAGAAAATATTAGAATTCAGCTGTGAACTGGAAGAAGGCCAAAATGTGCTTTTGCATCTTACCGGATTGAATGGCGTTGGCTTATTGCGGGCGTTGGCTGAGCATGCTCGTAGGATGAATGCCAATCCTTTCGTACAAATATCAGATACCGAAATTCAACGGTTGCTGGTGGAAACGGGGGATAAGAAATTTTGGAAAAAGCAGGCTAAAATCGATCAGCTTCCGCTCATGAAAGAGATGGATGCTTATGTGGGGATTCGTGCCTCACAGAATATTTATGAGCAATCGGAGGTTAGTAAAAAAGCCAATAAGGCCTATGCCGATCATTTCCTGGATCCGGTGCATTTTAAGGAGAGGGTCAACAACACAAAATGGGTGGTATTGCGGTATCCTTCCGAAGCATTTGCGATGAATGCTAAAATGCCTACTCAAAAATTTCGGGAATTTTATTACAATGCATGCCTTTTGGATTACCGCGAGCTGGCCGAGGCTATGAAACCACTGCAAGACCGACTTGAAAATACCAACATGATTCACCTGGAGGGTGAAGGCACCGATATTGAATTTTCGGTAAAAGATCAGACGTGGATTCCCTGCTTTGGCAAACGAAATATCCCGGATGGAGAACTTTTCTCATCGCCAATCCTATCATCGGTGAATGGAGAGATTACTTATGCTCCATCGGTTTATCAGGGTAAGCCTTTTGAATTCGTAAAACTGGTTGTTCGTGACGGAGTGGTGATCGATTTTGATTCGTCGAATAATGATCAGCTTGAAGATATCCTGGATACGGATGCCGGGGCACGGCAGTTTGGTGAATTCAGCTTTGGACTTAATCCGGTCATCAAATCACCGATGTACGATATTTTATTCGATGAAAAGATTTACGGGTCGAATCACCTTACGCTTGGTAATGATTACGAGATTGCACCCAATGGCAATGAAAGTAATATCCACTGGGATCTGGTTTGCATTGGCGCTGATGTGTACCTCGATGGCGAAAAGATTCGTGAAGGCCGCACTTTTATTAAAGATGATCTGAAGCCACTAAATCCGGAAAATTTAGTGTGATTATGTAGAATTCCAGTCGAAGTAATAGTTATAAGAAGAAATGCCAAGTTTTAAAACTTGGCATTTCTATTTTCTCCTTTTAATCCGCCCAGGCTTCGGCATTGTTAAACACCTCAGCAAAATCAACGCTTTCGCCATCTTTGCTGAGCGTTGCTTCGAGTTCGACGGCATTTTCATTCTCGTTCTGAATGAGTTTGGTAGCGAGCTTGTTGACAATCTCACGCTGGATAAGTCGTTTCAGCGGACGTGCTCCATAAACGGGATCAAATCCTCGCTCGGCTAGCCAATCCTTGACGTTTTCCGAAATATTGAGTGAGATATTTTTCTTTTCCAGCATGGTGTAAACGCGTTTCAGCTGGATATCCACAATACGGCGGATATGTTCTTTCGCCAACGGATGGAAGATGATGAAATCATCAACCCGGTTAATAAATTCCGGTCGAATGGCCTTTTTCAGTCGATCCATAAGTTGATCTTGTAGATCATCGTAAGTTTCATCGGTAAACTTGCCACCAGTCTCTTCAATTTTTTCCTGGATCAGATTTGAACCGATATTACTGGTCATGATGATAATCGTATTAGTGAAGTCAACGGTAACCCCTTTGTTGTCGGTAAGACGTCCTTCATCCAGCACTTGCAGCAGAATATTGAATACGTCAGCATGTGCTTTTTCAATTTCATCCAGTAGTATAACTGAGTACGGTTTACGTCGAACGGCCTCGGTCAGCTGTCCACCTTCATCATAACCGACATAACCGGGAGGTGCCCCTACAAGACGACTTACGCTGTGGCGCTCCATATATTCACTCATATCGATGCGCACCATGGCATCTTCGTCATTGAACAGAAAGTCGGCAAGCGAACGTGCCAGCTCCGTTTTTCCAACACCGGTCGATCCCAGGAAGAAAAATGAGCCGATAGGGCGCTGGGCATCCTGCAATCCAGCGCGTGAGCGCCTTACAGCATTTGAGACCGCTTCAATAGCCGGATCCTGTCCGACCACTCTTTTGTGCAGCTCTTCTTCCATATTGATCAGCTTTTGACGTTCACTTTGCAACATTTTGCTTACAGGAATACCCGTCCATCGGGAGACGATATCCGCGATATCCTCATATTCCACTTCTTCTTTGAGCATAGCGCGACCTTCCTGAACTTCATCAAGTTTTTCCTTGGTTTCTTCAAGGTCTTTTTCGAGCTGATTGATTGTACCGTAACGAAGTTCAGCAACCTTCTCATAATTTCCCTCGCGTTCGGCTTTTTCAGCTTGGTTACGGGTCGTTTCAATAGCTTGCTTGAGGTCGCGCGTTTTTTTGATCAGTTCCCGTTCAGTATCCCACTGATTTCGCATCGTTGAGCGCTTCTCTTCGAGATCGGCCAGCTCTTTTTCAATATTCTTGATCTTCTCTTTATTCTGTTCGCGTTTAAGTCCTTCACGTTCAATTTCAAGCTGACGAATTTGTCGCTCAACCTGGTCGAGCTCTTCAGGCATGGAATCGATTTCCAGTCGTAATCGCGATGCAGCCTCATCAATTAAATCGATAGCCTTGTCCGGCAAAAACCGGTCGCTGATGTAACGGTGCGAGAGTTCGGCAGCTGCAACTAGGGCTTCATCCTTGATTTTTACTCCGTGGTGCAACTCATACCGTTCTTGCAGACCACGAAGGATTGAAACTGTATCTTCGACAGAAGGCTCATTGATTAGGACTTTTTGCATTCTGCGTTCAAGGGCACGATCCTTTTCAATATGCTTGCGGTATTCATCCAGCGTTGTGGCTCCTATGGCATGTAACTCACCTCGAGCCAGGGAGGGCTTCAAAATATTGGCAGCATCTACGGATCCTTCAGCGGCACCGGCGCCAACCAAGGTGTGAATTTCATCAATAAACAGAATGATTTCTCCGTCAGAGTCGATAACCTCATTTACAATTGCTTTGAGGCGCTCTTCGAATTCACCCCGGAATTTAGTTCCCGCCATGAGAGCTCCCATATCGAGAGCGACAATGCGCTTGGTTTTAAGACTTTCAGGGACGTCGCCCCTGTTGATTCTCAGCGCCATTCCTTCGGCAATGGCCGTTTTACCGACACCTGGCTCTCCAATTAAGACCGGGTTATTCTTCGTCCGGCGAGACAGAATCTGCATAACCCGGCGAATTTCGTGATCACGTCCAATAACCGGATCCAGCTTGTTTTTTTCAGCCAGTTCATTGAGATCACGTCCATATTTTTTGAGGGCATTATAACGACTTTCCGCATTCGGATCATCAACTGTTTGGGAGCCGCGAACGTCTTCCAAGATTTTCAGAATATCATTTTTCTTGACACCGTGCTGCTTGAGCAAGTTCCCCGCCTCGTTTTTAGCATCCAGCATGCCTATGAGAATATGTTCGGAGCTGATATACTCATCCCCCAGTTGGTTGGCAGAATCCTGGGCCTTATCAAATAGTTCTTTGGAGTCGTTCGAAAGATATTGTCCCGCGACTGATGCCCCTTTAACA
>Ga0102962_1000052_pt1 | contig 71333 bp, 63 predicted proteins | sample SalPonF2_C_D2_MG_FD_84519 | JGI IMG/M metagenome (GOLD analysis project Ga0102962, IMG submission 84519) | Salt pond soil microbial communities from South San Francisco under conditions of wetland restoration - Salt Pond MetaG SF2_C_D2_MG ...
TAATACCGTCCGCGACCAGCGTAGCCTGGGCGCTGGTCGAGACAAGACCCAGACCCAGAATAGCCAAGGCAACTGCCATGTAAGGGTGCTTCAACATAACAACACCTCCGTCCATGTAAGGTGAGCCCAAGTCTCACATTTTTCCCTGAACTACTTAGGCAACTTTCGCGCCATATCCAAATTGCCGAGTAAAAATAAAGGGTTAATGTTTCAGGCACCCCCAGATAAATTGGGGACGTAAACTTTATCGACACAGCTGCCGGGTGGAGTTGCCCCCATATCTTCAGACAGCCACTGACTCTGGGCGGAGCCTGTCGGAACTCCCGCGGCGAGCGCATCTGGAGCGCTTTGTGCAGGCGCGTTTCGTTGTCGGCCTCGAACCGGGCCGGCACCTGGCGCATCACGCGCTGTGCATCGGCCCGGGGTGCGGGGCTACGTAGTCGCGCTTGAAGGTCTTGACGAAGGACTCGGCCGTGCCATTGCTCTGCGGTGAGCGTACCGGCGTGTAGCGCACACCCGCGGGCCCAGCGTCTTGCCGAAGCTCCGCGTGTCGTCGGCGGTGTCGCAAGACCCGGTGTCGCTGGGCCCCTCGATCGGTGCACCGCCTTATCCGTCGTCCCCAAGCGCGCCTCGATCGCTCCCGGCATCAGCTCCTGGACCAGGCTGGCATCGACCCCGTGGGTTGTGCTCACCCAGCTCAATACCTGCCGGTCGCGGCAGTTCAGGGGAAACGCCACGCGCAGACGCTCGCCGTTGCCGCAGGCGATCTCCAGACCGTCCGAGCACCAATGCCGGTTGTTCTGGTCCACTGCTGCCACAGGCCCGTCATGGGCCCGACCGCAATCCCCCCGTTTGGGGACTTGCGGGCTGGAGGGGCAAATCATCAACCTGCTAATCAGGAGTTACAGCGCTCGCGACGCCCACTGGCGGCGCGTCCGCACCAACAATCACCTGGAGCGGATCGTGCGGGAGATCCGGCGAAGCACGCGGGTGGTTGGCGTGTTTCCGGATGGGCGCTCGGCCCTGATGCCCTGTGCCGCCCGGCTGTGCCATATCGCCGGAACCAAGTGGGGACGCCGCGCCACCCGGACATGACGGCGGTGATGGGACAGCAGCGACTCAGGGAGCAAAACCCTTGAGCTGGATCAGCCACAGCCCAAACCAAAGTGCGCTAGAGTCTGGACACTACCTACTATCGGATTAAGCTTGATCAAAAGCGCAAGGCCAACGATTCACTTGACAAGCGGGGGTAGATCGCTAGGGCTTCGCCAGGGAAGACTCCAGGGAGACGAGATCAACCACGGAACCTGTGTTTGGGAGTACAGGAAGGCTAATAGTGCCCGGGTGGTGGCAGCTCGATGAAGCCAGCTCCCCGCCTCGGCCAGCGACCCCGCCGTGACATCGCATGGTAGCTGGCAACGCCCCTGGCCATTGGGCGCCGGTAGTCCGCTAGGAGTGAAACGGGCCGTCTATAAAAAGTAAGGGGTAGCAGTGAGCGGGTCGAGGGATTGCCGCAAGCGGCGCGGATGACGGAATGGGGTCGGTTGGCTATAGCCATATAGAAGAAACATGTCGGCCGTAGATTAGGGAAGATCGCTGAAGGGGAAGGGAGGATGAATACCGTTCGGCTATTCCGTCATTACGTGCAGATCAAGCAGCTGCTTCTGGGGTTTTTCGAGTTATGCCTCCTTACCGCAGCTGTCTATGCCAGTGCGTATCTCCGTTTCGCGGGCGGGGACTTCGCCGAGACCTACACCGCGCACCTGTTCTGGCGGGCGCTGCTTGTCGGTGCGGTGATGGTGCTCTGCATGCTGGTGATGGGCCTCTATCACCCGCATCTGCGTGACAAGTACTTGCGGCTGATCGTGCGGATCACGCTGAGTTTCGTCGTCGCAGGCATTTTTCTCACCGTGGTTTTCTACGTTTTCCCTTCCCTGTACCTGGGGCGTGGCGTCATGGGGCTGGCGACGGTGCTTGGACTGGCCGTGGTCATGCCGACCCACTGGTTTGCCGCAAATCGACTGGATGAATGGGCGGGCAGACGACGCATTCTCATTTACGGGGCGGGCAACAACGCAGCCGGAATCCTCGCACGCCTACGGCGCAAAAGCGATTTCAATACTTTTGAATTAATCGGCTGCATGCCTGCGCCCGGTGAAGCGGTTCATGTCGATGACAAGCGAGTGGTGGGCAGCGAAAAAAGCCTGCACCCGTGGGTCATCGAAAACCGGGTGGAAGAGGTCGTTGTCGCAATGGACGAGAAAAGAAACGCTTTGCCGATCGACGAGCTGCTCAAGTGCCGTCTGAACGGGGTCACGGTTACGGACATGCTCAGTTTCTACGAGCGGCACACCGGCAAGATCAAGACGGATCTGGTCAGTCCCGGCTGGTTCATATTTTCGGATGGCTTCGGGCAAAAGGCCATTGCGACCCGAGGCAAGCGACTGCTCGATGTGCTGGTTGCGGGCACTCTGCTTGCCTTGACCTGGCCATTGCTTGGGCTGGCGGCTTTGCTCATCTGGGTGGACGACGGGGTGGGGGCGCCGATTCTGTACAGGCAGGAACGGGTAGGCGAGCAGGGACGCCATTTCACCATTCTCAAGCTCCGCAGCATGTGCCTCGATGCCGAAAGCGGCGGCAAGGCGGTCTGGGCCAGCAACAACGACACCCGGGTGACTCGCGTGGGCCGTTTTTTGCGCAAGTCTCGCCTGGATGAGCTTCCACAACTCATCAATGTGCTCAGAGGAGATATGAGCTTTGTCGGCCCGCGGCCGGAACGACCCGAGTTTACCGGGCAGCTTTCCAAAGAGCTTGGCTACTACGAGCTTCGCCACCGCGTCAAACCGGGGCTCACCGGCTGGGCGCAGCTGTGCTATCCCTACGGTGCCTCAAAAGAGGATGCACTGCAGAAGCTTCAGTTTGATCTATATTACGTTAAAAACCATAGCCTGTTTCTGGACGTGATCATCATTCTGGGTACGATCGAGGTGATACTGTTCGGGAAAGGGGCCCGGTAGCATGAGTCGCGCTCATTCATCACGGGGCGGAAATCGGATTGATCGCATACCACGGCGGCGGGCAAGCATGTTTTCGTTATCAGGGACCTCGGCGTTACCGACGTCTGTCGTTCCGGGGGGACGGGACAATTGACCGGCTCTCTGTTGCACGGGCAGCGTCTGTGCGCAGGCCCGGTCAAGCGGGGTATCGCCCCGAACGGGTGAGCGTCCCGTGAATACGGCAGGTACAGTCAGTTATGCTGTCTGCGGTGGCGCTTTCCTGCTGCTGGCCATATTGGCATTTTTTGGCCGCAACCGGGCGCAGGGCAAGCGCTATTATCGCGTTCTGCTTATCTCTGCCTGCGTGACCAGTGCCCTGTGGGCCGGGATCTTGTCTCTCGGCCTGTCATACTCTCTGCCTTCCCCTCTTCTCGCCGTGGCCGAGGCTCTGAGGGATGCTGCCTGGCTTTTTTTCCTCTCCAGCCTGCTGCCATCCCGCCAGGCCGGGATCACCTGGATGCCATGGCTCAAGTATCTTTCCCGGGCGCTTCCCTCCCTGTGGCTGGCGTATACCGTATGGTGGTGGGTCTCCGTGGGCTGGTACGGGGTCTCGGGCTTTCACCTTGATATCAGCATGGTTATCGGGGGGCTGCTGTCCGCGCTGGCGGGACTGGCCCTGATCGAACAGATTTACCGGAATCTGCGGCCGGACAGACGCTGGGCCATGAAGTATCTCAGCGTTGGCCTGGGGGCGGTGTTCGCCTACGACCTCTACCTCTACTCCTATGCGCTGCTCCTGCATCGAATTGATCTGAGTATCTGGGACGCGCGTGGGGTTGTTAACCTGATGGCGGTTCCGCTGATCGCCATCTCGGCGGCACGCAATCCCCAGTGGTCGACCGAGGTGTTCATCTCGCGGCGCCTGGTTTTCCATACCACGACGCTGATGGGAGCCGGCCTGTATCTGCTGGCCATGGCGGCCGGCGGGTATTACGTGCGTGAGGTGGGCGGTACCTGGGGCCGCTTTGCGCAAATCCTTTTTTTCGCAGGGGCGCTGCTGGTACTCGCCGTTATCCTGTTTTCGGGGCAGGTGCGCGCCCGGGTACGGGTGCTTCTCACCAAGTACTTCTTTACCTATAAATACGATTACAGGGAGGAGTGGCTTCGGCTGACGCGGCGACTGTACATGGACAAAAGCAACCACGATCCCTACGTGCGGGCATTGCTGGCAGTCGCCGACATCATGGAGAGTCCCGGAGGCGCCCTGTGGCTGAGACGTCATGGCAACGTCTTCCTGCCCGTGGCCCGGCATAATTTCAGCGTGGGGGATGACGCAGTCCTGACTTTCCGGGCGCCGCTCGCAGAATTCATGCGCCGCAAGCAATGGATTATAGATATCGAGGAGTATGTCCGGGATCCCTCTTTTTATCCTGACCTGGAAATGCCGGTCTGGTTGACGTCGCTCGAAAAAGCCTGGCTTATCGTCCCGCTGCTGAGCGCAGACGAACTGGCGGGGTTCATTACGCTGGCACAGCCCCGGGCAAAGGTCGTAGTGACCTGGGAAGACCGGGACCTTCTCAAGACCGCAGGCCAGACCGTAGGCGGCTTTCTGGCGCATAACGAGGATGCGAATGCGCTGTCGGAGGCGAGGCAGTTCGAGGCCTATAACCGGGTGACCACCTTTCTCATGCATGACCTCAAAAACATCATGGCGCAACTCTCTCTCATGCTGGGCAATGCCGCGCGCCACAAGCACAACCCCGCGTTTGTGGACGATATGATTGCGACCGTGGAACATTCCGTACAGCGGATGGAGCGTTTGCTGGAACAGCTCAGAAGAAAAGGCGCGCAGAAAGAAACCGTACGGGTCGACGTGGCAAAGGCTGTACGTACGGCGGTGGAGCGTCTCGGCCCGCGCAAGCCGGTGCCTGCGGTCGAGCTGGCCGATGAGGCGGCGCGGGCCCGGGTCGAACCGGATACCCTGATGATGGTGGTCAGTCACATTCTGAGAAACGCGCAGGATGCGACGGCGCCCGACGGGTCTGTCGCGGTGCGTGTCGCAACCCGGGGCAACCACATTGAAATCGTGGTCGAGGATGACGGCTGCGGGATGGATACGGCCTTCATGCGCGATCGGTTGTTTCAGCCATTTTTTACCACCAAATCGAGCAAGGGCATGGGAATCGGCGCCTACCAGGCGCGGGAGTTTGCACGTGCCGCGGGTGGCGGGGTCGAGGTGGAGAGCGAGCCCGGCCAAGGCACTCGCTTTCGCCTGTGGCTGCCCCTGGCCGATGGGCAGGCGGACCTGCGGGTTGAAGGGGAGATGTCGTGAGCGCACCGGACAATACGCTGCTGATCGTTGAAGACGATCCTGGTCTGTGCAAGCAGCTCCGCTGGGCCTTCGACAAATACGAGGTCCAGTTCGCAGGGGATCGTGACAGCGCCATCGCACAGCTCCGCCGGCTCCGCCCGGCCGTGGTGCTGCAGGATCTGGGCCTGCCGCCCGACGCGGAAGGCGTGGAAGAGGGCATGCGCGCCCTGAGCGAGATACTGGTCAATGCGCCCGATACCAAGGTGATCGTGGTGACCGGCAACGGCGACGAGCAAAGCGCGGTTCGCGCGGTAGGCTCGGGCGCCTGGGACTTCTACCACAAGCCCGTCGACATGGCGGTACTCGATCTCATCGTTTCCCGCGCCTTCCACATCTGGCGGCTGGAGCGGCAGAACCAGGAGTTGCTGCAGGCCCGGCAGTCCCCTCTGGAAGGCCTGATCGCGGGCAGCCCTGCCATGCTGAGGGTGTGCAGAATCATTGAGAAGGTCGCCGATACCAATGCCAGCGTGCTGCTGCTGGGGGAGACGGGAACGGGCAAGGAAGTGCTGGCGCGTTCGCTGCATCAGCTCAGCGCTCGTAAGGACGGCCGTTTCGTCGCCATAAACTGTGCGGCGATACCGGACAACCTGCTGGAAAGCGAGTTGTTTGGCTATGAGAAGGGAGCATTCACGGGGGCGACCAAACGGACTCCGGGAAAAATCGAGCTGGCCGACCGGGGAACGCTTTTCCTGGACGAGATTGGAGACATGCCGCAGGCGCTGCAGGCCAAGCTGCTGCGGTTTCTGCAGGAACGGAAGGTGGAGCGTGTTGGCGGACGAGAGGAAATACCGGTTGACGTGCGGGTGGTTTGCGCCACCCATCAGGACCTGAACGCAGTCGCGGACCAGAGGGGGTTCCGCAACGACCTCTACTTCCGCATCGCTGAAATTGTCGTGAACATTCCGCCGCTGCGAGAGCGCGAGGGGGACGTGCTTCTGCTGGCACGAGCGTTTATCAACCGGGCAGCAGGACAGCATGGTCGACAGATCAAGGGCTTGGCACAGGACGCCGTGGAGGCTGTGCAAAATTATCGCTGGCCGGGTAATGTCAGAGAGCTGGAGAACAAGGTCAGCGGTGCCGTGATACTGGCAGAAAACAAGCTGTTGACCGCCCGCGATCTCGGCCTGGACGCGAATAGCGAGGAAGCACAGATGCTGACCCTGCGTGAAGCCCGCAACCAGGCCGAGCGACGCGCCCTGGATCGGGCAATCGGCGCTGCGGGCAACATTTCCCAGGCAGCGGAATTGCTGGGCATATCCCGTCCCACGCTGTATGACCTGCTCCACAAGCATCATATCCAGGTGCCCTGACGGGTGTCGGCACAATGCCGGCGACTTGCCAGCCAGGCCGTATGAGCGCGGTGGACGCACTCGAGAGGGAAGAACGTGAAGCACAAAGGGAATGATCTAGGGAAAAGGCTATTGCAGATCGTCGCGGTTTCCCTGGTGCTCTTGCTCAGTGCCTGTGGCGGCAACGACGTGGCGTCGCACCTGTCCAAGGCGCACAAGTACCAGGATCAGGGCCAGTACCGTTCGGCCGTCATTGAATACAAGAACGTCCTGCAGAAAAAGCCCGACAACCTCGAGGCCCGACTGGGACTGGGCAAAAGCTATCTGGCGCAGGGCGATGCAGCCGATGCGCAGTCACAGCTACAGCGCGCCAGCAGGCTGGGCGCTGCACCCGACCGGGTGGCGCTTCCTTTAGCCAGGGCCATGATCTCCCAGGGAAAGTATGATCAGGCCATGCAGCTTCTGAGCTCGCACAAATCCGTGTTGCAGAAGCAGCACGCCGCGGCGTTTGACGTCGTGCGCGGCGACGCTTTTCTCGGGCAGGGCAAACGGGACGAGGCAAACAAGGCTTATGCACAGGCCCTGTCGCTTCATCCCGGCCTGACGTCGGCCCTGATCGGCCAGGCGCGTCTGGCCGTCAGTGAAAAGGATTGGGAAAAGGCACAGGACCGCCTGGACAAGGCGATTTCGGCCGATGCCAAGAGCGCCGAGGCATGGGTGCTCAAGGGGCAGGTCGCGTATCAGCAGCACCATCTGGATGCCGCCGAAGCGGATTACAACAGGGTGATTTCGGGCAAGGCGGATCACGGGAGCACGCCCAGGCTGGTATTTGTTGCCCGTGCCAGTATTGCGGATCTGCATATTATCCAGAACAAGCTCGAAACCGCGCAGAACGAGGTGGATGCCCTGCTCAAGGCTTCCCCCAGACAGCCCCTTGCCAATTACCTTCAGGCCTTGATCGACGTGCGCCAGCACAGACTTTCCGATGCCGCCTCACATCTTCAGGTTGCCCTCAGCGGATCGCCGAAGAATGGGCAGATCCTGTCGCTGCTGGGTGCCGTGAAGCTGACTCAGGGGGACAACGCGGAAGCGCAAATGTATCTCTCAAGCGCTGTTTCCCTCGATCCATCCAATGCACGCACCAGGGAGCTGCTTTCGCAAGCCCAGATGCGCTCCGCCCCGGGACAGGCCCGGAAGTCGCGGACTGGCAAGAATCGCAGCAGCCTGAAGTCGTTGCAGAGAGAAGCGACGCAATCACCGGACAACGAAGGGCTGCAAATGGCGTTCGCCCAGGCGCTGCTGCAGCATGGCCAGAGTTCACGGGCACTGGCGGTTTTGAACAAGCTTCCCGAGTCGGGCAATTCCACCGGTCTATCGAGAGACCGGCTGCGTATCGCCGCACTATTGCGGACAGGGAAGCTGAACGAAGCGCTGAGCGCCGTCAATCACATGCTCAAGTCGCATCCCGGTGATCCGCAGGCTTACGAGCTGGCCAGCGATGTCTACATGCTGACGAACCACAACGACAAGGCGCAGTCAGCGGTTCAAAAAGCACTCTCGCTTGCTCCCCGGTCACCGGACCTGCAGCTGAAGGCGGCCATTGTCGCGTTCCGCGGCGGTCATGCACAGCAGGCCCGTGACTATCTGCTGGCCGTGCATAAAGAGGCGCCCGGCAACGTACCCGCGCTCATGGGGCTCGCCCAGGTCGCAGCCGTAGCGGGCAAACGCGAGGAAGAGATCCGGTGGCTCGATCAAGCCCGCAAGACGTCGCCCGGCTATATTCCCGCCGATATCGTTCTGGTACGGCTGTACGTCATCCACAAGCAACCCCGGAAGGCATTGACCGTGGCAAAGGCCGCGGTGGCGGCCAACCCGGATAACGGGCCGGCGCTCAATCTGCTGGCTGCCGCTCAGTGGTCGGCGGGGCAAAAGGATGATGCGAAAAAGAGCTTTGCGAAGGCCATCCAGGTAGCGCCCGACAACATGAACTACCGTATCCACCTGGCGCAGGTCCAGATCGCAAGTCAACAGTACAAGGCTGCCTCTGAAACCCTGCACGCTGCCATTCAGAAACAGCCCGACTATGCCCAAGCCTACCGCTTGCTTGCATTCATGCAGCTACGGCAGCACGGCAATTCCCATGAGGCACTCAAGACGGCGGCGGATCTGGGTTCGCGGCCCGGGGAAAAGGCAGCGGCGACGGAGCTGAAAGGAGATATATTCTTCTCGCAGAAGCAATATGACAAGGCGGCGCAGGCCTATGCGAGCGTGCTATCGGGCAAGACCGCGGCGGCATACCGGAACGTCGTGATGAAGGATTTCGACGCCAGGCAGCGAGCGCAGATCAAGCAGCCGCAGAAACCCCTCGTGGATTGGCTGGAAAACCATCCCGCGGACTGGTCCACGCGCATTGTCCTGGCCAACTGGTACCTTCACAGGCATGAGCTGAATTCAGCCGCGACCCAGTACGAGAAGGTGCTGGCGTCACAGCCGGACAATGTGGGCACCCTGAACAATCTGGCGTGGATTTACAGTCAACAGCACAATTCCAGGGCGCTTGTGCTGGCCCGTCGGGCCTATCAACAGGCGCCGGATAATGCCTCCGTGGCGGATACCCTGGGATGGATCGAGGTCGGTGCGGGCCGTAGCGACAAGGCGCTTGAATTATTGGAAAAAGCAGCCGGCGAAGCGCCCAAGTCTCAAACCATCCGCTATCATCTGGCCGTCGCCCAGGCAAAATCGGGCCACAGGCAACAGGCCAGGAAAACGCTGAAGACGCTCCTCGCCAGCAAGGGCGACTTCCCGGAGCGCCAGGATGCCAGGGAACTCCTCAGAAAGATCCAGGAAGAATGAATGCTACCCGATGCTCGGAGAGCATTCCTTGCGCGGGTCAGCGGGCCATGCTCTAATCGTGCGCGAACTGTGTTTCGGCAGGGTCCGGCGCCCGCAACGACGCCTCTCATCGCAAAGGCAGCGCGGTCTGGCGGGAACCAAGAACACTGACATGTCGGAGCTGGGATGGACAGTCCGGATGAAGAACGCATCGCCGTAGTCGGTCTCGGCTACGTCGGACTGCCCGTCGCGGTGGCGTTTGCCGCTCGTTGGCCGGGAACCGTCGGCTTCGACACCAACGAGAACAAGGTCGCGGTCCTGCGCAAGGGCCTGGATCCGACCGGGGAGGTAGGCTCCGAGGGACTGGCCTCGTCGCGGCTTAGCATAACCTCGAATCCGGACGATCTCGCATCGGCCAGCTTCTTCATCGTCGCGGTGCCCACGCCCATCGACGGGGACCGGCGTCCGGATCTCGGGGCACTGCGCGCCGCTTCGGAGACCGTCGGCCGCTGCCTTAAGCGGGGGGCGGTGGTGGTCTACGAGTCGACCGTGTATCCAGGCGTGACCGAGGAGGTCTGCGGGCCGATCCTCGAGGAGGCGTCCGGGCTCCGGCGCGGCGTGGATTTCACGCTCGGCTATTCGCCGGAGCGTATCAACCCCGGTGACCGGGAGCACTCGTTTTCGCGCATCGTGAAGGTCGTCTCCGGCGAGGACGAGGAGACCCTGCGGCGGGTCAGTCGAATGTACAGCTCCGTCGTCGAGGCAGGCGTGCACGAGGCGCCGTCGATCCGCGTCGCCGAGGCCGCGAAGGTGATCGAGAACACGCAGCGTGATCTGAACATCGCGCTGATGAACGAGCTCGCGGTCATCTTCGACCGGCTGGACATCGACACACGCGACGTCCTCAAGGCGGCCGGCACCAAGTGGAATTTCCTGCCGTTCTCGCCCGGCCTGGTCGGGGGCCACTGCATCGGGGTGGATCCCTACTACCTGACCGCGAAGGCTGAATCCGTCGGCTATCACCCGGAGGTCATCCTCGCCGGTCGCCGGATCAACGACGGCATGGGCAGGTTCGTCGCGGGAAAGCTGGTCAAACTGTTGATCCAGGCGGGCGGGGCGATCAAGGGCAGCCGGGTGGGCGTCCTCGGGCTGACCTTCAAGGAGAACGTGCCCGACGTGCGCAACAGTCGCGTGCCGGACATCATGCGTGAGCTGCTGGACTTTGGCATGGACATCTTCGTCCACGATCCCATTGCCGATCATTCCGAGGCAGGCGCCGGGCTCGGGGTCGAGGTGAGCGACCCGCTGGGCTGGCCCCCGCTGGACGGCCTCGTGCTCGCGGTGCCGCACCGCGCCTACCTGGAGGGCGGGCTGAAGCCGATACTCGAGAAGGTCCGTCCGGGCGGGGTGCTGATGGACGTGAAGTCCGCCGTCGACGGCGGTGTGCTCCCGTCGCAGCTTGTCCACTGGCGACTCTGAGACCGGGCGTGTCTGGGCAGGACCACGCTTCGGTCGCGTGGTGGACTCGCGCTGCGGCGAAACCAATACGGCAGTCCTGCGGGATTCGTCGAGCAACGCTGGTGCCCAATGCAAACCAAGCCCAAACGTACGGTGCTGGTGACCGGTGGGGCCGGATTTATCGGATCCCACACGGTTGAGGAGTTGCTGGACCGCGGGTGGAAGGTGAGGGTCCTGGACAACCTTTCCACGGGGAAGACGGACAACCTGGCGATCAATGACCCGGCCCTCGACCTGGTGGAAACGGATGTAACCTGCGCCGGTTCCGTCGCGTCGGCGATGCGCGGGGTCGATGCATGCCTGCACCTGGCGGCCCAGGTTTCCGTTGCGGCTTCACTGGAAGACCCGCCGCGCTCGGCCAGCGAGAACATCCTCGGTTTCGTGAACGTTCTCGAGGCGGCGCGTGCCAACGGGGTGCGACGTGTGGTGTGCGCCTCCTCCGCAGCGGTCTACGGCGAACCGTCGGACCTGCCCCTGACAGAGGAAGCGGCGCTGCGTCCGACCTCGCCGTACGGGCTGGAAAAAGTGGTTAACGAACAGTATGCGGCACTGTACGGCCGGCTGTACGGTATGGTCGTGATGGCGCTGCGCTACTTCAATGTCTATGGACCACGTCAGGATCCGGCCTCTCCGTACGCCGGCGTCATCTCACGCTTCGTGGAGCGGATGAGCCATGGTGAGACGGTGTCCATTTTCGGGGACGGCCGGCAGACCCGCGACTTCGTTTACGTGAAGGACGTCGCAAGGGCCAATGTTGCGGCGTTGGAGTACGGGGGAGACGGGGTGCTGAACGTGGCAAGCGGCAGGGAGGTCAATCTCCTGTCGTTGGCGGAGTTGATCGGCGAGATACTTGGCACCGAGCCCCGTCTCGAGTTCCTGCCGGAGCGAACGGGCGACATACGTCACTCCTGCGGCGCCCCGACGCGCATTCATGAGGCACTGTCGATCCGCGCCGATCGGTCTTTGCGGTCCGGCCTGGAGGCTCTGGTCACATCCCTCAACGAAAGGGAGCGGTGAGTGCCTCGACCCCGGCGGGCCGATCTCTACCGTGTAAAGCTTCCTGCGCATGCATTCCGCCCAATTCCGGTCCCATGACTTTCCCTGACGCCACGGAGGCCAGCGCCCGGTGCTCCATCTCCAGAAGATCCTGGCCCAGTTGGTCTATCCGCTGGATCTCTCCCTGCTGCTGGCCGTCCTGGCCGCCCTGCTTCTCTGGCGCGGCTGGCGCCGGTCCGGCTTCACCTGCCTGGCCGTAGCGATCCTCTGGGCCTGGCTGCTCTCCACGCCCATCGTCTCCTGCGCGCTCCGCCTGACGCTCGAGAGTCGTTACCCGGATCTCCCGGTGACGCACTATCCGAAGGCCGACGCCATCGTGGTTCTCGGCGGCGGCATGGTGCCGGCCGTCCCGCCGAGGTTCCCCTATCCCAATCTCAAGTCCGCCTCCGACCGGGTCTGGCAGGCAGCACGCCTGTACAAGGCCGGCAAGGCGCCCCTGGTCATCGCCTCGGGCGGCAAGTTGCCGTGGCTGGGTCAGCGGGCCCCGGAGGCGGTCGCGATGCGCAAGTTCCTGCTGGCGCTCGGCGTGCCGGCGAAGGCGATCGTGCTGGAGACGCGCAGCCGGACGACCCGCCAGAACGCCGTCGACACGAGGCGGATCCTGAAGCGGCTGGGGATCCGCAAGGTGCTGCTCGTGACCTCTGCCCTGGGCATGTCCCGGGCCCTGGCCACCTTCCGTGGTGCGGGAATCGATGCAATCCCGGTCCCGACCGACTACGAGGTGCGAACCCGCCCCCTGGGTCCGCTGATGTTCCTCCCCGACGCCAAGGCGCTCTGGGGCAGCACGCGGGCGATCCACGAGTACCTCGGCAGCTTCGTCTATTGGCTCCGGGGTTGGACACATCATTAGGTTTTAGGTTTTAGGTTTTAGGTTTTAGGTAAGAGGGATCAGGAGGGAGCACTCGGTCTGTTGTTCCTCCGGATTGGCAGGTGCCCTTGCCGAGGCCAGGAAAGCCTGACAGATCTCGGGAAGGGGCAACGGATGGTGTCGCTTCTTCCCTAAAACCTAAAACCAAAGAGCCCACGGTCACGGGGGTCGGCCACGGGGGTCGGTCACGGGGGTCAGTTCTCACAATCCAACATCTCACCTGTCACTCGCTTGATCTTCAATGAATTGGCCTACCTCGGGCCGCAAAGTGCGCCGGCCGCCGATGCGCTCGCCCTGACGGGACGTACTCCCTGCAGCCGGCTTGACGTAGTGTTACCAACTTTCCAGAAGGTATTGTCACGGCGCCGCCCGCAGGGAGCCGGCGTGCCCTCCGCCGGCGGTGTTGCGCTCACTCGACGCAGCCCCACTGCGCCTTCGCTCCCGCGCCTACCCGGCGAAGTGCACGACGGCTCTGAGGCATGGCAATACCTTCTGGAAGATTGGTAAGTGGCGCAGTCGCATCTGGCCTATGCTAGGGGGAGGTGCCGGGTTCGGCCGGCGGCGCGTGTGTGCCGGCCCTCGGCTTCAAGCTGCCAGTGAGGAGGTATGCGGTCGATGTCCTACAGGAGCTTGCTGGCCTGCGTCGATCGGGGAAAGGGACATCCGCGGGTGCTCGAGACCGCGCTCAGCCTGGCCGGTCAGTTCGGCGCATGCCTGACCGCCCTGCATGTGCATATCCCGAGCCAGTTCGCCCGCGCGGCATGGGGCGAGTTCCCCGTCTGGGGCGGCGCAGAAGCCCTGGAACGCGAGACGGAAGAGGCGGCCGAGCGCGAAGCCCGCCTGCGCTCGGATTTCGAGGCCGCGGCGAGCAGGCTCGGCGTCGAGGACGCGGAGTGGCGTTATGAGCGCGGTGAGCTGGCCGCCACTTTGGCGCGCCACGCCCGCTACTGTGACCTGGTGGTAATGGGTCAACACGACTTTCGTGACAAGGCCGGGCAGGGGTACGACGGTCTGCCCGCGGAAATCAGTATGGCCTCGGGCCGCCCGGTGCTGGCGTTGCCCTACTCGTTCCAGTCCGGGCAGCTGGGCACGCGGGCACTGGTGGCCTGGAACGCGTCAGTCGAAGCCGTGCGCGCGGTGACCGCCGCACTGCCGCTGCTGGCGCGCGCCAAGGTTGTCGAGGTGGTCGTCGTCGACGGTGTCGCCCCCGTGGGCGGCGACGAGGCCGGCGCCGACGTGATGCGCTACCTGGGACGCCACGGCATCAAGGCTTCGGTGGAAACCATGTCCGCCGGTGAGCTCAGCACCTGCGAGGCACTCCTCGCGGCGGCGGCGGACAAGGGTTCGGATCTGCTATGCATGGGCGTATACGGTCACTCACGGTTGCGTGAGCTGGTCCTGGGCGGCGCCACCCGGGAGATCCTGCGGCAGATGACCGTGCCGACCCTGATGGTCAGCTGAGCGGGCTGCCCTTACCTCGTGGATGGCTCAGCGCCGAGGCGGCCGCTCGTGGTAGTGCCCGACGGGCCGGTGGCACTGGCAGGTGCCAGCACCATGCGTTCCGGCGACACCGATCAGGGAGTTTCTGGCGCTGCTGCTCCGCGGGCCGGGTCATAACCAGTCTTCGCGGGGCCGGCCGGCATCGACAACGCGGGTGCCCGCGTCCGCCGGGGCCGCCTCAGAAGCCAAACGCCGTCCAGCCGCCGTCGACACAGATGGTTTCGCCGGTCACGTAAGTGGACGCCTCCGAGGCGAGATAGATCGCGGTCCCCACCATTTCCTCGGGATGCGCCAGGCGCCCGAGCGGCGTACGCGCGCGTACGCGCTCGGCGAAGTCCGGCATCCGCTCGGTCAGCTCCTTCACCAGCGGCGTCTCGGTGTAGGCCGGAGCCAGTCCCGTGACCAGGACCCCGTGCTCCGCCCATTCCGCAGCGAGCACGCGGGTAATCATGTCGACCCCGCCCTTGCTTGCGCAGTAGGCGACCGATCCCGTCAGGGCGGTTCGGCCGGCGACCGACGAGATGTTGATGATGCGCCCTCCGCGCTGGCGGATCATCTGCCTGCCGACGGCCTGGGCCACATAGAAGACGCCGCTGAGGTTGAGGGCGATTACCCGTTCCCAGTCTTCCGGCAGGTACTCGACCGCCGGCTTCTTGATCGTCATGCCGGCGTTGTTGACCAGCACGTCGATGCGCCCGAAACGCTCGAGCGTCTCGCGGACCAGCCCGGCGACGTCCTCGTGTCGGGTCACGTCGCACGCGACCGCCAGGGCCTGCACACCGCAGGCACGGATCTCCCCGGCCAGCGCGTCCAGCTCGGCGCGGGTGCGGCTGCACAGCACGACGTGACTGCCGGCCCGGGCGTAGCCGAGCGCGATGTGGCGCCCGATGCCGCGCCCGGCCCCGGTGACGATGCTGATTTTCCCGGAAAGGTCGAACAGATTCATGGCAATCCTCCGCGCGCTCACTCCCGGCCCGGCCCCCGCACACGGCCGCCCCCGCCAGCGCGCGTTCCGCAGGCGGGGGCGGCACCGCGCCGGCCCGGCATGGCCCGACACGGGCCATTCCGCGGATAGTGGCCAATCGCGCGAGGCCTGTCGAGCGCATCCGGGTCCGGGAGGGGTTCCGGCAAGCCACGGAACCCCGGTGCTCCCGGCGCGGTCACACCAATCGTTCGTTTCTCGGAGGACCCCAGAACAAGCGGTCCGGGCCGTGCGTCCGGGACCCGGAACAACGTCAGAGGACCCGCAATGATGCGCCCTGTACGCTGGATCGGCTTGCTTGCGGTCTGCATGCTGGCGACCACCGCGGTAGCGGCCGCGCGCGAGCACTACACCGGTATCAGCCTGGAGACCCCCTTTCCGACGCAGACGCTGCAGCTGCAGAAGCAGCTGCGCATTCCGCTGACGGTGCTACCAATCTTCCAGAAGGTATTGTCAGGTCTCAGCGGCGCCCTGAGCCGTTGTGGCAAGGCGGGAGGAGGGAGTGTAGTGGCGCTACACGACTGACGAGCAACACCGTCCACGGCGGCTCAGGGAGCCGCCCGCAGGGAGCCGCCGTGCGCTCCGCCGGCGGTGTTGCGCTCGCTTGACGCAGCCCCACTGCGCCTTCGCTCCCGCGCCTAGCCGGCGAAACGCACGACGGCTCTGAGGCCTGACAATACCTTCTGGAAGATTGGTCACTACGGGCTGGCCCCGCAAGTGGTCCAGCTCGCCGTCCGCGAACTGCCACATGGCTGGAAAGCCCATCTCGAAGGCGACAACCACGTGGTGGGAGCGGCCTTCGTGGGCACCGGCAAAAGCCGCTCGCTCACGCTCGTGGTGAGCCCGGGCGCCGGCGCGAAGCCCGGCCACACCTATGACTTGCACCTGCTGGCCCGGGGGCGCAGCAACTCCGCCGCGCTGCCGCTGGCGCTGCGCTTCACCCATGCGCCGCCGGCGGTGCTTGCGCTCGCTACGCAGCTGCCCAAGCTCAAGGGGTCGAGCTCCACCACGTTCACCTACCACCTGACCTTGAAGAACGAGAGCGACAAGGCGGTCAATGCCAATCTCACCGCCTCGGCGCCCCACGGTTTCCAGGTCAACTTCTCGCCCCAGTTCAGCTCCAGCAACATCACCAGCCTTCCGGTCAAGGCCGGTCAGTCGAAGAAGGTGGACGCGAGCGTCCGCATACCCCCGGATGCCAAGGCCCGGTCCTACCCGATCCGGGTGACCGCAGAGGCCGGCCGGCTGTCCGCCGCAACTACCCTGACCGCGGTCATCACCGGCTCGCCCAAGCTCAGTCTGACGACGCCGAGCGGCCGGCTCTCGGGCTCAGCCAACGCCGGCCAGAGCACGCCGGTGCACCTGGTGCTCAAGAATACCGGCAGCGCCCCCGCGCACGGAGTCAGCCTGTCGGCGGATTCGCCGTCGCACTGGCAGGTCACCTTCCACCCCGCCCACCTGTCGGCCATCCCCGCCGACGGGAGCACCAAGGTGGTGGCGGACGTCCACGCCTCCGGCCGGTCCCTGGCCGGGGACTACATGGTCACCTTCGATGCCAACGCGGCCGGGGGTACGGCTTCGACCAGCGCCAACTACCGGGTGACCGTGGCGACCTCCACCCTGTGGGGCATCGTCGGGGTGGTGATCGTCGCCGTGGCCCTGGCGGTGGTGGGATTCGCGGTAGCGCGCTTTGGCCGGCGATGAACGACAGCACCATCCTCACCCAAAATCTGGGCAAGCGTTACGGCGCGGCGGTCGCGGTCGAGCGCCTGGACCTGGAGGTGCATCGCGGCGAAGTCTTCGGCCTGCTGGGGCCGAACGGCTCGGGCAAGACCACCACCATCCTGATGCTGCTCGGCCTCACCGAGCCCAGCAGCGGCGAGATCCGGGTTACGGGCCTCGACCCGCGCCGCCACCCGCTCTCGGTGAAGCGCCGGGTCGGATACCTGCCGGACACGGTCGGCTTCTACAACGACCTCAGCGGCCGGCAGAATCTGGCCTACGCAGGCGCGCTGCTGGGTCTGCGGCGCGCGGACGCGGACGAACGCATCGATGCGTTGCTGCAGCGCGTGGGCCTGAGTGCTGCCGCCGACCAGCGCGTGCGCACCTATTCGCGCGGCATGCGCCAGCGCCTGGGGCTCGCCGGGCTGCTCCTCAAGCGGCCCCGGCTGGCGATTCTCGACGAGCCGACGCTGGGGCTCGATCCCGAGGCTGCGGAATGGTTCCTGGACACCGTGCGCGCGCTCAGGGGCGAGGGCATGACGCTGCTGATCGCCTCGCACCTGCTGCACCAGGTGCAGTCGGTGTGCGACCGCGTCGGCCTGTTCGCCCGTGGCCGCATGGCGCTGACCGGCACGGTGGCGGAGCTGGCGCGGGAGGTGCTGGGCGCGGTTGGTTACATCGAGCTCACTGCCGCCGCGGATCCGCAAGGGGATGCCGAGGCCGTCGCGGGCGCACTGCGCTCGGTTCCCGGCGTAACCTCTGTGAGCGTCTCCGCGGAGGGCTGGAGGGTAGCGGCGGACGGCGACGTGCGCGCGGCCCTGCTGCGGACCGCCCTGGAAGCCGGCGCCCAGGTGACGGGCGTGCGCTGGCGGCGACCCCAGCTCGACCAGATCTACCGCCATTATTTCGGAGCGGCGATCCATGAAGCGTGAAGGCTCCCCCTGGACCGGGCTCGGCGTGGTCTGCGCCAAGGAGGTCGCGGATCATCTCGGGTCGGTGCGCATGCGCATCCTCGAGGTGCTGATGGTGCTCGCTGCGACCGGCGCGACCTACGTCGCCGGCCAGCAACTCCACGGCACCGTGGAGCAGGGCTCGTTCGCGTTCCTGAAGCTGTTCACGACCGCGTCGCAGCCGCTGCCGTCCTTCGTGTCCTTTCTCAGCTTCTTCATCCCGCTGGTCGCCATCGGTCTCGGCTTCGACGCCGTGAACGGCGAGCACAACCGGGGAACGCTCAGCCTGGTGCTTTCGCAGCCGATCTACCGCGATGCTCTGCTGGCGGGCAAGTTCCTGGCGGCGATGGTCACCCTTTTGCTGGTGCTGGTCGGCCTGTGGCTGCTGACCACGGGCCTCGGAATCGTGTTCCTGGGCCTGCCGCCCAGCGGCGATTCGGTGGCACGCGGCCTGTGTTTTTTCGTCGCCACGCTGTTCTATGCCGGAATCTGGCTCGCGGTGGCCATGTTGTGCTCGGTGCTGTTTCGCCAGACAGCCACGTCGGCGTTGGCGGCGCTGGGCGTTTGGCTGCTGTTCGTGGTGCTGTGGCCGATCGGCGCGCAGTTCGTCGCCCAGGTGGTCCATCCGGCGCCATTCGGCTCGCTCCAGGCGCTGCTCGCCCGGCACGAGCTGGCGACGGCTCTGAGCCGGGTTTCGCCCAACACGCTTTACAGCGAGGCGGTCACGGCGTTGCTGCATCCCGCGGTGCGCAGTCTGGGGCCGGTGTTCGCGTTTCAGTTGTACCGCGCCGTGCTGGGCACGGCGCTGCCGCTGGGACAGAGCCTGGTGCTGGTATGGCCGCAGTTGACCAGCCTGGTCGCCGGCGTTGTGTTGCTGTTCACCGCCACCTACCTGATCTTCCAGCGGCGGGAAATCCGCGCCTGACCCGCTCGGGCACGGTGCCTGCGGAGGCGCCGCGGCTTTCCCCGGCGGGGCGTCGATGCAAGAATGACAGGCCATCCGCTCGGCAAAAAAGGAGCCGTCGCATGCCGCTGTCCAGTGCGCAGCTGGTCGCCGATCCGGTGGGGCGCTATCCGCGGGCCACGGTCGCGTGCTTCGACCCGACGCGGGGCTCTCTGCCGCGCCGGGAGCTGGACGAGGCGCGTACCGTGGAGTACCTGGAGCGGCTCGCCGCGCTCGGGGTGGAAGGTGTGCTGATCGCTTCCTCGACCGGCCACGGCCATCTGCGTCGCGTGCCGGAGCTGGAGGCCTGGTTGCGCTGCGCCGCACGGGCGGATATCGGCGACACCGTCCGCATGGCGCTGCTGCGGCCGGAGGACGGTGCCGCGGCCAACCGCCGCCTGCTCGACGTCGCGGCCGACGCGGGCTACCCGGTCGTCTTCCTGAGGCCCGCCACCGGCCTGTCGCCGCCGGTCGGCGGGGAGCGCATCTACGACAGCCTCGCGCCCCTGGTCGCGGCAGCCGCGGAACGCGGCCTGGCGGTGGGGCTGTACTCCATCCCCGATGTCAGCGGCGTGCCCCTGTCCCCGGAGGTCGCGGCCCGGCTGGTGGGCGCACCGGGCGGGGATCGCATCATCGCGGTGAAGGTTACCGAGGCCGACTACGGGGCCAGCACGCTGCGCTTCCTGGCACATCCCGATCTACGCCACCTGAAGGTGGTGGAGGGGTGGGATCCCCATCTGGGCCGTGCCCTGCAGGACGGCCCTGCTTTCGACGCCGGCGGCCGCCAGCGTGCCGGGATCACCTCCGGGGTGATGGCGCTGGCGGTGCACCAGTACCTGCATCTGCTGGATGCCGCCGAGCGCGCCGACTGGGCGGAGGTGAGCCAGGCCCAGGCCGCGGTCACGCTGCTGTTCGGGGCGATGCAGGATGACCCCGGGCGGTTTGCCGACCTGCAGCGCGCCAAGCAGATCATGGGCCTCGGCCAGCCGCTTCTCGGCGCGGTCAACCCCGCTCAGGCGGAGCGTGTACTGGCTGCTCTGGAGCGGGTCCCGCGCGAGGCCGATCGGCGGCGACTCGCCCGCAGCCTTGACCTGATGGGGGACGGGCCGTTTCACGAGCGGCTGACGGCACTGGCCTGAGGCGCGCCAGCGGCCTCCTGCAAATACCCGCGGGCGTCACCGGCCGCTTGACAGGGCGGGCCCCGGTTCCTATTGTTCTTGGTCCGAATATGACAACTGAGTCAGGTATTAGTATGACAACCCGCTCCCGCAAGCGGCCCGACTCCGGCTCCCGACCTGTCACTGCACGGGGGGAAGCAACCCGCAGGAAGCTGCTGGAGGCGGCGGAACGGGAGATCGGCACGGAAGGCTTTCACCGCGCATCGGTGAGCAGCATCACCCGCAGCGCGGGCGTCGCCCAGGGCACGTTCTACCTCTATTTCGACAGCAAGGAGGACGCGCTGCGCGAGTTGGTGCGACACATGGGCCGGGAACTGCGCGGCGTACTTACCCGCTCGATCGATTCGGCTCCCGACCGTATGCAGGCCGAACGCCAGGGCCTGGAGGCCTTTCTGCGCTTCGTGGCCGAGCACCGGAACCTGTACCGCGTGGTACAGGAGTCGCTGTTCGTGGACGAGTCAGTGTTTCGCGATTACTACCAGGATTTCGCGGACGGCTACAGCGCCGCCCTCGACAGTGCGCAACAGGCCGGCGAGGTGCGTCCGGGCAACAACGAGGTCCGGGCGTGGGCGCTGATGGGCCTCGGTCACTTCCTGGGGCTGCGCTTCGGCCTTTGGGCCGCGGGCCAGCCTTCGGCGGAAGTCCTCGACGCCGCGATGGATTTCATCGCGCACGGCATCGCGCCGGCCTGAGTGGGCACGGCACCGGCCCCCGGAGAAAGCCGATGCAGCCGTACAGCCACCTCTCCTTGGGACCTGGCGGATTCCATCGCCTGGCTTATACGGAATGGGGTTCCTCCGACAATCCCCACCTGGTGGTGTGCATGCACGGACTGACGCGCAACGGCCGGGATTTCGATTTCCTCGCAGGGCGCCTCGCCGCCAGCTGCCGGGTGCTGTGCCCGGACGCCGCGGGCAGGGGCCGGAGCGACTGGCTGCCCGCGCCCGAGCAATACGCTTACCCGCAGTACCTCGCGGATGCCGCGGCGCTGATCGCGCGGGCCACGGCGCCGCACACCGCCGCCCCGGAGACGGTGCGGCTGGACTGGGTCGGGACCTCCATGGGCGGGCTGATCGGGCTCATGCTGGCCGCCGCGACCGGCTCGCCGCTGCGCAGACTGGTGCTCAATGACGTGGGACCGCAGCTTCCCGCCGCCGCGCTCAATCGCCTGGGAACCTACGTGGGCCGGGATCCCGGTTTCGACACGTTGGCCGGGTTCGAAGCCCATTTGCGTGCGGTGCACGCCCCATTCGGTCCGTTGACCGCGGCACAGTGGCAGCACCTGGCGCGCCATGGCCACCGCGTGGATCGGGGCCGCTACCGGCCCGCCTATGATCCGGCGATCGGGCATGCCTTCGCCCAGCCCATGCGCGAGGACGTGGACCTGTGGGCCCTGTGGCAGCGCGTGCAGATCCCGGTGCTGGTGCTGCGCGGCGCGGAATCGGACCTGCTTACGTCCGGGACCCTGGCGCGCATGCAGGCGGAAAAGCCGGACCTGCAGGTCGCTGAATTCGATCGCGTGGGCCACGCTCCAGTTCTGATGGACGCGGCGCAGACCGGCGTGGTCGAAGAGTTCATCCGTGACTGAGGGCCGACGGTTGCCTGGTGCCACGGCTATGGACTATGGTTGTCTAAACTGTAACATGACTCATGTGTCAGATTCGGGCAGCTGACGGTGCCTGAGGACGAGCGGGAGGAGACGAGAAATGGTCAAGCGAGTCGCTGTGTTTCTGCTTTTGTGCCTGTTGCCGGCCCTCGCCTGGGGTGCCGGCAATCCGATCAAGATTGCCCATATCTATGACCAGACCAGCCTGTTGTCGGCCTACGGCCAGCAGTTGCAGCGGGGGCTGGAGCTGGGTTTCGATTACGCCACCCACGGCACCGACGAGGTTCTAGGGCGCAAGATCGACCTGATCCGGATGGATGACCAGCTCAAGGCGAGCCGGGCCCGGGCGCTGTTCCAGCAGGCCTACGGGGATGACGACGTCACGCTCGCCGTTGGGCCCATTTCTTCGGGCATCGGCCTCGCGGTGCTGCCGATCGCAAAGCAGTACCAGAAGATCATCATTCCGGAGGGGGTGGCCGATTCCATCACCGGCAAGGACTGGAACCGCTACGTGTTCCGCATCGGACGCAATTCCTCGCAGGACGCCATCGCCCAGGCGATATCGATCGGCGGCAAGGGAGCCTGCGCCGCCACCATCGCGCAGGACTACGCTTTCGGCCATGACGGCGCCACCGCCTTCAAGACCGCGCTGACCAAGCTCGGCGGCAAGGTCGTGGATGAGGAGTTCCTGCCGATCAAGACCACCGATTTCACCGCCGGTGGGGAGAAGGTCATCAACGCCCTGAGAAACGCGAAGGGCTGCCCGAGCGGCAAGTACATCTTCGTGATCTGGGCCGGGGGCGCGAACCCGTTCGGCGGCCTGGCCGCGCTCAATCCGCAGCGCTACGGCATTCACATCACCTCCGGCGGCAACATCCTCAAGGCGCTCGCGCTGTACAAGCCGGTGGTGGGCATGCAGGGCGGTGCCTATTACTACTACAAGCTGCCCCACAACAAGGTGAACCGCTGGCTGATCCGGGAGCACATGAAGCGCTTCCACAGCCCGCCCGACTTCTTCACCTGCGAGGGCTTCGCCGAGGCCCAGGCCATCGTCGCGGCACTGAAGAAGGCCGGCTCGACCGATACCGACAAGCTGATCAAGGCCTTCGAGGGGCTGACCTTCGAGTCGCCCAAGGGGCGGATCCACATCCGGCCCCAGGACCACCAGGCGCTGCAGAACATGTATCACTTCAAGGTGGCGCTGGACAAGAACGCCACCGCCAGCGGCGGGGTCACGCTCAAGCTCGTGCGGGTGATCAAGGCCGACCAGATGGATGTCCCGATCAAGAACGGGCGCGGCGACGAGTGACGGGCCGGCGCGCATGACCACCGACGGCTCGATCGCCCTGGAGACGCGCGACCTGAGCATTCAGTTCGGTGGCCATGCGGTACTGGAGGGGGTGTCTTGCGGGTTCGAGCGCGGCTCCGTGACCGCCATCGTCGGGCCGAACGGAGCCGGCAAGACCACCTTCTTCAACCTGATCTCGGGACAGCTGAGGCCCGACTCCGGCCAGGTCCTGCTGTTCGGCCACGACGTCACCCGGTTGTCCGCGGCAGGCCGCGCCAGACGGGGCATCGGACGGGCGTTCCAGCTAACCAACCTGTTCCCGCAGCTGACGGTGCTGGAAAACATGCGTCTTGCCACGGCCGCCGGTGCGCACCGGGTTCCCGGGCTGTTCCGGCGTGCCGACGCCGACACGGATCTGCTCCGGCGCGCTTACCAGCACCTGGCGCAGGTTTCGCTGACCGAGCACGCGCAGGACCCGGCAGCAGCGCTTTCGCACGGCGACCAGAGGAAGCTCGAGGTGGGTCTGCTGCTGGCCCTGGAGCCGCGGGTTTTCATGTTCGACGAGCCGACCTCCGGGATGAGCCTGGACGAGGTGCCGCTGATGCTCGAGCTGATCGGCAGGATCGTGCGCGAATCGCGGCGGACCGTGCTGCTGGTGGAGCACAAGATGGATGTGATCCATTCGCTGGCGGGGCGTATCGTGGTACTCCATCAGGGCAGCGTGGTGGCGGACGGTCCCCCCGCCGAGGTGATGGCATCGGCGGTGGTGCGTGACGCCTATCTGGGCACCCGTACGGCCGCGGGCGGAGCCGGGCGTGGCCGCTAGGGAGGTGCTGAAAAACAGTGCTTTCCAGCAGCCCCCTGGCGACGCGCTCCTGCAGCTGCAGGGGGTGCACACGAACATCGGTCCCTATCGCATCCTCCACGGGGTCGACCTGGCGGTGCCGCGGGGGCGGGTCACCGCCCTGCTGGGCCGCAACGGGGCAGGCAAGACCACGACCCTGCGCACCGTGATGGGGCTGTGGCGCGCGCGGGCGGGCCGTGTCCTGTTCGACGGCCGCGACATCTCGCGCGCCGCCACGGCTGCGATCGCGCGCGCCGGCATCGCGTACGTGCCGGAGAACATGGGCATTTTCAAGCTGCTCACGGTGGGCGAGAACCTGCGTGTCGCGGCCCGTGAGGGCGCTTTCGACCCCGCGCGCCTGGCCTGGCTCCGGGAACTGTTCCCGGCGCTCGGCCGGTTCTGGGACAAGCCGGCGGGGACCCTGTCCGGCGGCCAGCAGCAGATGCTGGCCATCGCCCGGGCGCTGATCGAGCCCCGCCGCCTGATCCTGATCGACGAGCCCACCAAGGGGCTCGCACCCGCGATCGTGGAACAGGTGATGGAGGTGGTGCTGGAACTCAGGAAACGTGAGGTATCGATGCTCCTGGTGGAACAGAACTTCGAGTTCGCCTCGACCGTCGCCGATGAGGTCGCGGTGATCGACAACGGCCGCATCGTGTTCGTGGAGCGCATGGAGACGCTGCGGGACGACCCTTCGCTGCAGGATCAGCTGCTCGGCCTCGGCGTCGCCGCCCGGGGCGGGCCGGAGCCGCCCGCGTAGGGCGGGTCGCGAGGCCCCGACGGATGCACGGTGTGTCTCGGCTGAGCCCACGCGCGTGGTATGGACGCTGCCGGCAGTTGCTGGCAGGGCACCCGCACTACGCACTACTGCTGGTGGTAACCCTGCCCGCGCTGCTGGCAATGCCCGGGTCCACCTGGGTCACCCTGACGGTTGCCGGGCTCGGCATGGGCACGATGCTGTTCGTGATGGCGTCGGGCATGACGCTCACTTTCGGCCTGATGAGCGTGCTCAATCTCGGCCATGGCGCGCTGATCACGGTCGGCGCGTTCATCGGCGCCACCCTGGTCACGGGGCTGGCCACCGGTCACTGGCCGCTGCCCGCCCTGTCCAGCCTGGTAACCGCCACCGGGGGTCCCTGGCTCTGGCGCATCGGCGCCCTCTCTCTCGGTCTCCTGGCAGCCGCGGTGCTGCACGCAGGCGTGTTCCGGCTGGCCGGCGAGCGCGCCCAAGGGGAGCGGGCCGCGGCCGCGGCGGGCAGCAGCGCGGCCGGCTTGGCGGCGCTCGCCACACAGGCGCTCGTGGCCGGGACCTGGGCCAGCGCAGGGACCGCGCTGGCCGTCGGCGTGGCCGCCGGCCTGGCGGTAGCGGCCGCGATGCGCGGGCGGCAGGCGGGGTCCGGCCTGGCCTGGCCCGTGCCCGGCCTGGTGGCCCCGCCGCTGGCGATCGCCCTGCTCGCGTGGTTGCGGCCCGCGCACGCGTTCACGGCCGACTTCGGATTGATGGTCCCCGCCTTCCTGGCCGCGATCGTGCTGGTCGCCGCGGTCGGATACGTGTTCGAACGCCTGATCATCCGGCCGGTTTACGGCAACCACCTCAAGCAGATCATGGTGACGGTGGGCGCGGCGATCATCATCGGCGAGATCGTGCAGGCGATCTGGGGCCCCGGCCAGGTGCCGATGAGCCGGCCCGACACGCTCCAGGGCGGCATTTCCCTGGGTACGGTGAGCATCGAGAGCTACCGCCTGTTCGCCGGGCTCATGGGCCTGCTGGTGTATTGGGGGTTGCAGCGCCTGATCCGGGGAACGCGCCTGGGCCTGCTGATCCGCGCCGGGGTCGAGGACCGGGAAATGGTCCAGGCGCTGGGCTATCGGATTGAGGCCCTGTTCATCGCGGTGTTCGTCGGCGGTGCGGCGCTGGCCGGCCTGGGCGGGGTGATGTGGGGCCTGTACCAGAGCTTCGTCACCGTCAGCCTGGGGCCGGAGATGCTGGTCCTGATCATCATTGTAATCATCATCGGGGGGCTCGGCTCGATCACCGGCTGCTTCTACGCGGCGCTGGTGGTGGGGCTGCTCAACAACTACACCATCTACCTGTTTCCCAAGGTAGCGCTGTTTTCCAGTATCGGCCTGATGGTGCTGGTCCTGTTGTGGCGGCCCCAGGGACTGATTCCCACCATGCGCTGATCCCCGCCGGGGAAGCGTGTTATCGAGCGAGCAGACGCAGCCCACGAGTATGCAGACCGATTTGTCCAGCAGCCGCCCCGGAGTCTTGGCGCGACTCGTCCTCGCTGGCGATACTCCCCGCAGCCGGCCCCTTGCCGCGGTACTCGCCCTGGTCCTGGCGTGCCTGGCGGGTGCGCCCTTCCTGTTCCCGGGCACCGTGGCCTACCGCGCGGCATCGACCATCTGCATTTTCGTCCTGCTGGCGGCGAGCTACGACATGCTGCTGGGATATACGGCGATCGTGTCGTTCGCCCATACCATGTTCTACGGCATCGGCGCCTATGCGGTCGGGATCACCCTCCAATACCTGCCGCCGAGCTGGGACTCGGTACTGCTCGGCGTCGCGGCCGGGCTGGTTCTGTCACTGGCGCTGGCGCTGGTGATCGGCCTGCTGTCGCTGCGGGTGCGGACGATCTTCTTCGCGATGGTGACGCTGGCGGTGGCTTCCGCCTTCGCCACGCTGGTGTCCAAGCTCTACCACATCACCGGGGGCGAGGACGGCCTGAACGTAATGGTCCCGGCGCTGGTATCGCCGGCGACCCACCTGTTGCACCATGACCTGCGGGGCTTCGACATCCTCGGCTGGCTGGGCACGGTGGTGGGCCATCCCGGTGCGCCGGCGGCCGCTGCCCGGGCGGCGGTGTTCCGGGTGCGGGCCTCCGGTGCGCTGCTCATGTACTACCTGCTGTTCGCCAGCTCGCTGGCGCTGTTCCTGATCATGCTGCGGCTGGTCAACTCGCCGTTCGGGCGTGTCCTGCAGGCGGTCCGCGAGAACGAATTCCGGGCGCAGGCGCTCGGTTACCGGACGGTCCTGTACCGGACTACGGTGACCTGCATGGGCGCCCTCGTCGCCTCGCTCGCGGGCTCGCTGCTGACGCTCTCGCTGCAATACATCGACCCCGGCACGACGCTCTCGTTCGGCCTCATGATTGACATCCTGGTGATGACAGTGATCGGCGGCATGGGTACTCTATACGGGGCCGTAGTAGGGGCCACCATTTTCGTGATCGCGCAGAATTACCTGCGCGCCGGTCTGAGCCTGGTGGCCGCGACGCCGGTCGGCCACGTTCCATTGCTGGGCAGCCTGGTCGCGCCGGATCGCTGGATGCTGTGGCTCGGACTGCTGTTCGTCCTCAGCGTGTATTTCTTCCCCCAGGGCATCGTGGGACAGCTGCGCCTGTGGGCCCGCGGCCGCCGCCCCGGGGCCGGCTGAGTTTCCCCGGCAGGCTCGCTGCGCCGCGCCCGGCGCTCTGCGCTGTCGTCTGTAGCCCGGAGTACATCCAGGCGCTCGTGGAGGGCGGCGTGCGCATCGTGGAGACCGCGGGCCGTAGCCCCGAGCCCTATATGCCGGCGCTGCGCGAGGCCGGCGTCAAGGTCATCCACAAGTGCACCTCGGTGCGCCACGCGCTCAAGGCCGAGAAAATCGGCTGCGACGCGGCGAGCATCGACGGCTTTGAATGCGGGGGCCACCCCGGCGAAGACGACGTGCCGAGCTGCCGGGAGCTGATAGACGGTATCATGCGGGAGGCCGAGGCCTTGATCCGGCAGCGCCTGACGGGTCTGCTGGACGCTACCGCGTAGGCGGCGGGCGCAACGGGCGCCATGCCCGCGGCAAGGGACCCCGGACCGGACATGCTTTACAGCGTTCAGAGGTGTGGTGTTATGAGTGGCAGCGCCATGGGAGCCCTCGACGGCCTCAAGGTCATCGACCTGTCCCGGGTTCTGGGCGGACCCTACTGCAGCCAGATCCTGGCGGACCACGGGGCTTCCGTGATCAAGGTGGAGCCACCACAGGGCGACGAGACACGCGCCTGGGGTCCTCCGTTCCGCGACGGCGTGTCGTCCTATTTTACGGGCGTCAACCGCAACAAGCGGGTCATCGTCTTGAATCTCTCCCAGGCGGCCGGGCGCGACGTCCTGGTGCGGCTGCTGGCGGAGGCGGACGTGGTGCTGGAGAACTTCAAGCCGGGCACGCTGGAGAAGTGGGGCATTCCCGGCCAGCCGATGCTGGGGGACCGGTTCCCGCGCCTGATCCACTGCCGCATCAGCGGCTTCGGCGCGGACGGGCCGCTCGGCGGCGCCCCGGGCTATGACGCCGTCGCCCAGGCGATGAGCGGTCTGATGAGCGTGAACGGGACGCCCGATTCGGGCGCAACCCGGATTGGGGTCCCGCTGGTCGACATGGGGACCGGGCTCAATGCCACCATCGGGATCCTGATGGCGGTGATCGAACGAACCCGGTCGGGGCGCGGGCAGTTCGTGGACATGACGCTGTTCGACACGGCCGTGAGCCTGCTGCACCCGCATTCGGCCAACTGGTTCTTCAGTGGCAGGGTCCCCGAGCCACTGGGGAACGCGCATCCCAACATCGCTCCTTACGACAAGTTCGAGACCGCTACCGGCGCGGTCTTCATCGGCATCGGCAACGACGGCCAGTTCCGCAAGCTGTGCGAATGCCTGGGCCGGGAAGACCTCGCCGACGACCAGCGTTTCCGGGACAACGGCCGGCGCAGTACCAACCGCGATGTGCTGCGTGAGGAACTCGAGTCTGCGCTGATGCAGGCCGACGGGGCCGCGCTGTGCGAGTCACTGCTGCGGGTCGGGGTACCGGCGGGGCCGGTTTACAATGTCCAGCAGGTGATGGAGCACCCGCACACGCGGCACCGTGGCATGGTGACGGAGCTCGACGGGTACCAGGGCGTGGGCACGCCGGTGAAGCTCTCGCGCACTCCCGGCCGGGTGCGGTGGAAGCCGCCGCGGTTCGGACAGCACACGCGGGAGGTGCTCGGCGAGCACGGCTACAGCGAGAGCGAGATCGACGCTCTGGTTGCGGCGGACGTGGTGGCGGAAGCGCCCGCGGAACCGGGTGGCCGGGAACCCGGATGAGCCTGCTCACGCGTGAGATGCGGGCGGCGGTGGGCCGTTCATTGCCGCCGGTGACGGTCGAGGCGACCCGGCGCGAGATCCGCAAGTACGCCGTGGCGACGGGGCAGCGCCTGGCCAGGTATCTGCGCGGTGACGAGGCGCCGCCGCTGTTCACGTCCCGGACACGGTTCAGCTGTTCCTGTACAACGCGGCGATCTGGAACCCGCACCGGATTCATTACGATCGGGACTACGCGACGCGGCAGGAGGGCCACCCCGATCTGGTAGTGGACGGACCGCTCCAGGGCGACTGGCTCGCCCAGCTGGCGCTGGAGTGGGCCACCGCCGACGCCGAGCTGGTCCGCTTCCGTTACGCGAACCGTCGGGCCGCCTACGTCGGGGAGACACTGCGCGCGGTCGGGGTGGTGCGGGACATCGACCGCCACGCGCGGGAAGTCCGGGTGGATCTCGCCCTGGTCAACGAACGCGGCGAGACCGTCACCCCGGGCGAGGCCCGGCTGCGGTTCCCGCCGCGGCCGGAGTGAGCCGGGCGTCGGGTCGGTGGCGGGACCAACGGGAGCCGCGGCGGGCACGCGGGGCCGCCAAGCGGCGAAAGGTTACGGCAGGCAGTGCCGGGGAGCATTTCGATGAAGATTCTGGTTCTGGGGGCGGGCGCCGTGGGCGGATACTTCGGTGCCCGCCTGCTCGAAGCCGGTTCCGACGTGAGTTTTCTGGTCCGGGAGCGAAGAGCCGCGCACCTTGCCCGGAACGGGCTGGTGGTGCGCAGCCCGCGGGGCGATGTCCACCTCGAGTCGCCGCCGACCGTGCAGGCCGGCGCTGTGCACGGAAGCTGGGACCTGATCATCCTGAGTTGCAAGGCCTACGACCTGGACACCGCGGTGGAGGCGATCGCGCCGGCGGTCGGCCCGCACACGGTGATCCTGCCCCTGCTGAACGGGATGCGCCACCTGGAGATCCTGGATGCGCGTTTCGGCGCCGGGCGCGTCCTGGGCGGCGCCTGCTTGATCTCCGCGGTGCTCGACGAGGAAGGGCGCATCGTGCACCTCAATGATCGGCACCGGCTGATCTTCGGGGAGCGCGGCACGCCGCGCTCCGCGCGGGTGGACGCGATCGCCCGTGAATTCTCCCGCGCCGCGTTCGAGTCGCAGCCCAGCCCGGCCATCGAGCAGGAAATGTGGGAGAAGTGGGTGTTCCTCGCCAGCCTGGCCGGGGCCACGTGCCTGATGCGCGGCACCGTCGCCGACATCGTGGCCGCCGGCGGCGCCCCGTGGACGCTGGCGCTGCTCGAGCAGTGCCGGGCCATCGCCGCGCACGCGGGCCACGCGCCCCGCCCGCAAATGCTGGAGGAGGTGCGCGCCATGCTGTCCGATCCGGAGCTGCCCATGCGGGCCTCGATGCTCGGCGACGTGGAGCGGGGCGCGCCGACCGAAGCCGAACACGTGCTGGGGGACCTGCTCGCCCGGCAGAGCAAAGGGACCGCCAACGGCCCCATGCTGGAGCTCGCGGTGACGCACCTGAGAACCCACGAAGCGCGCCGCCGGCGTGAGGCCGGCGCGGGGCCGCGCACCTGAGATCGCGGCGGCAATCGCTGGAACGGGAGCCGGCCGGCCGGTGCTCGCCGCACGTCCCGTCCGCGGCCGCGGGGAGCCGGGCTCAGCTCGTTCGAGTGTGAAGAGGCCCCGCCGGACCGGCGGAAGCCGGTCCGGCGGGGGGTTCGGCAAGCGCGGCCGGTGCTAGCTGCCCCAGCCCTTCTTGACGAAGTCCGGTACCATCACCTTGCCGGTCGCGGCCTTCTCCGGCCACAGAATGACCTGCTTGCCATTCTGCCACTGGATGGCCACCCCCGGGACGTAGTCCTTGCCGTATTTCAGGTCGTGCACGTACTTGCTGCCACGCTGATAGAAGACCTCGCGCCCGATGGTGCCGATGTGGTCGGTCTTCTCCAGGGCTTCGACCAGCTTGTCATTGTTGGTGCTGTTGGCCCGTTCGATCGCGGCCTTGAGGATGTACATCGCGTCATAGGTCGTGTACGCGTCGTACGCGGGGCTCTCGTTGAACGCCTCCTGGTAGGCTTTGGCAAACGGCTTGGTCTTGGGCGTGATGGCGGCGTTGGTCGCGCCGAGGTTGCCGGTAATCACGCCGTTGGTGGCGCCGTTGGTGTCGTCCCAGAAGCTCGTGGTGCCGGCCTGGGAGCTCCAGCCCGCCAGCAGCGCGGGCACCCGCTTCTGGTGCCACTGCACGGTCGGCTTGACGCCGACGTGGGCGATGCCGGTGATGATCACGTCCGGCTTGCTCTGCGCGATGCGCGAGAAGATCGGTGAAAAGTCCGTGGTGTCGGGGTCGAAGCGGATGTGGTCGAGCACCTTCAGTCCCGCCTTGGGCAGGCACTTGAGATACTCCGCATCCAGCGGCTTGGTCCATGCCGCGTCCTCGCTCATCTCCACCGCCGTCTTGTAGTGCAGCTGCTTGACCAGGATGTCATGCGAGGCGGCGCAGACGCTCTTGGCGAGGAATGCCGAGTTGAGGTTCACCCGGAATACGTACTTGTACTCGTCGTAATGTGCCGCGGTGCGCTGCGGGATCTTCGTGGTGGCCGCCCCGGTAATGATGTAAGGCTCCTTCAGGCGCCCGGACCAGGGCTGCACCGCCATCGCCACCTCGCTGGTGAAGTTGCCCAGCACGGCGATCGCATGGTCCCGCTGGGCCGCACGCTGGAAGTCGCGGACGCCCTCGGTGGCGGAAGCGTGATCGTCGTACTCGTACAGCTTGATCATCTTGCCGTTGATGCCGCCCGCCGCGTTGATCTCCTTTGCGGCCAGCTGAGCGCCCTGGAAGATGGCGCGTCCGTTGATCATCGCCTTCGGGGCGATAACCCCGACCCGGATCGTCCCGGCCGCCTGGGCCGGGGCGGACAGCGCGAGCAGGCTGGCAGTGACTACTGCCAGGGCCGCCAGGGTGCGTGGAATCGCTCGGATTGATTGTCGCATCGTTATTCCCTCCTCCTTGGTTTGGGCGTTATGGTCGGCTTGTGGTGCGACGGCTTGCGGGAAGGTCGACGGCCGGTGTCCCAACAGGGCCCGTGCCATGGAAGAGCGGTGCCTGGCACGCGGTGTTGCGCACAATCCGCCCCGCGACCCCGGATCGCGGTATGCATTCGCAAGAATTCCTTCCCCGAATACAACAGTAAAGTGCAACGCCGGGAAAACCGCAACTTTGGAAACGGCGCTCCCTGCGGGCGGCTGCCGCTGCCGCCGTGGAACGGTGTTGCTCGTCGGTCGTGTAGCGCCACTACACTCCCTCCTCGCGCCTTGCCACGACGGCACCGGCAGCCGCTGAGGCATGGCAATACCTTGTGGAAGATTGGTATAAAGTAGCCGTGCCGGCCGAAGGCTCGCCGGGCCAGGTCCGCGGGATCGCGCGGGCCGTCCGGATGTGCCCGGCCTGCCGCGCGGGTCGCGTCGCATGGCTTCTCCCGCGGAGGGAGGGCGCGGCGTGCACCAGCTGGAAAGGGTCTTTCGGCCGAGGGGGCTTCCGGGTGCGGGTTCTGAGTGGGGCGATGCGCCAGGCCTGTCCATCGGGGTCCCGACGGAGGGGGATGTCATGCGTTCGACGATGATGCAGTACCCGCTGACGCTGGACCATGTGCTCGAGCGTGCAGGGAAGATTTTTCCGGAGGTGGAGATCGTGTCCCGACTGCCGGACAAGAGTCTTCACCGGTACCGGTACAAGGATTTCTACCGGCGCTCGCGGGCGCTGGCAGAGGGGTTGCTGAATCTCGGGATGCGCCCGGGGGACCGGGTGGCGACCCTGATGTGGAACCATTATGCCCACCTGGAGGCGTATTTCGGGATACCCGTGGCGGGCGGCGTGTTGCACACGCTGAACCTGAGGTTGCCCGGGAGCGATCTGGAGTACATCTGCAAGCATGCGCAAGACCGTTACCTGATTGTGGATGACGTGTTGTGGCCGGTGTACGAACAGTTCCAGGACAAGGTGGACTTCGAGAAGGTGCTGGTGGTGCCGCTGACCGGGACGCAGGTGCCGTCGGGCACGGAGAGTTATGAGGCGTTTCTCGAGGGAGCGACGGGCCAGTTCGAGTACCCGGACAAGGATGAAGACGATGCCTGCGGGATGTGCTACACGTCGGGGACGACGGGGCGGCCCAAAGGAGTGGTCTACTCACACCGCTCGACCGTGCTGCACGCCCTGGCGAGCGCGCTGCCGGACGTGACGGCGCTTTCCTACCGGGACACCGCATTGCCGGTGGTGCCCATGTTCCACGCCAATGCGTGGGGGATGCCGTACAGTTCCACGATGATCGGAGCTCGTCAGGTCTACCCGGGACCGCACCTGGACGCCGAGAGTCTGCTGGACCTGTTCGAACGCGAACGGGTGACCATCAGTGCCGGGGTGCCGACCATCTGGCTCGGCATCCTCGAGGCGCTGGACGCTGCACCGGGGCGCTGGCAGCTGGAAGAGATGCGCATGACGGTAGGCGGTTCGGCGGTTCCGGAGTCGATGATCCGTCGTTTCCGGGCCTACGGGATGGAGGTTTACCAGGGGTGGGGTATGACTGAGACGTCGCCCCTGGCGTCGCTGAGCGCTAACCGCCCCGAGATTGAGGCGCTGTCCGAGGACCAACGCTACGCCTATCGGGCCAAGGCCGGGGTACCGGTGCCACTGGTGGATTTGCGGATTGTGGGGGATGAGGGTGTCGCACCGTGGGATGGCAAGACCATGGGCGAGATCCAGGTCCGTGGACCGTGGGTAACGGGTAGTTACTACCGGCTGGAGGCCGGGGAGGAAAAGTTCACGCCGGACGGGTGGCTGCGTACGGGCGATGTTGCGACGGTGGACCGATACAGCTACATCAAGATCACGGATCGGACCAAGGACCTGATCAAGTCCGGGGGAGAGTGGATCAGCTCGGTGGATCTGGAGAACGCAATCATGGGTCACCCCGCGGTGTCGGAGGCGGCGGTGATCGCGGTGCCGCACCCGAAGTGGACCGAGCGTCCGCTGGCGGTGGTGGTGAGGAAGGCGGGGGAGCAGGTCACGGCGGAGGAGTTGCGGGAGTTCCTGTCGCAGAAGTTCGCGAAATGGATGCTGCCCGATGAGTTCGTCTTTGCCGACGAGATCCCGCGCACCTCCACGGGCAAGTTCAGCAAGCTTACCCTGCGCAGGCAGTACGAAGAGGGCCGACTGGAGATGAAGGCTGGCTAGCCGCGAGGTTCTGTACTGACCCCCGGCGCGGAACGTACCGCCAGGCCGAAGTAGATGGCCGTGGCGGCCAGCAGGCCCGAGGCGATCAGGAACGGCAGCTGTTCGTGCACTGCGTACAGTGCGCTGGCGACTAGCGGGCCGACGGTACGGCCGATGCCGATGCAGGTCTGGCGCCAGCCCAGACTGATTCCCTGGCGGTCCTCCGGAGCCCGCAGCGACACCGCGGTGGTGAGCGTGGGGAAGGCAAAGCCGCGGGCACCGGCGAAAATGACAATCCCCGCCAGGGCCATGACCAGGGTCGGTGAGACCGCTAGCACGGCATAGCCGACCGCGCCCATCACGAAGCCGAGGATCAGGGTCATGCGCTCGCGCAGCCGGTCGTACACGCGCGGCAGTAAAGCCAGCTGGATCACGGCCGCGACACCGCCGTTGACGGCGAAGCCCCAGCCGGCGGTGCTGGAGGCGGTGTGCAGGTGGTCGACGAAGAAGAACGCCAGCACCGTGGCGATATTGGAGTAGGCCGTGGAGAGCACGATCGAGGCGACGTAGAAGGGCATGAAGCGCCGCCAGAGGGCGCCGTCGAGGCCGCCGAAGATGCGCGGCGCCCGCATGCCGGGGCCGGGTGGGACCGGCCCGGCCCATTGCGCGGGCGGCCCCTCCCGCGGCAGGAAGTACAGCCCCAGCGCGGCGTTGAGCAGGGCCAGCGCGCCGACCCCCACGAAGGGGGCGCGGGCGTTGATCAGGCCCAGCACTGTCCCCACCAGTGGCCCGATGACGAACCCGATCCCGTTCATGGCCGCCGTGTAGCCGATCACCTTCGCGCGCTCGCGCGGGCCGGTCCAGTCGGCCGCCAACCCCTGCACACCCGGCCCGACGGCCCCGACGAACCCGCCGGCGAGCGCGCGCAGCGCCAGCAGGGTGAGGACGTTGGGCGCCAGCGCAAGCAGCGCGGAGCTGACGCCGTAACCCGTCACCCCGATCATCAGGATCGGACGACGCCCGATCCGGTCGGAGGCCCGGCCCCACAGCGGGCTGCCCAGTAGCTGGGCGACGGAGAACAGCGAGATGGCGAGCCCGAACTCCAGGTCGCTGGCGTGGAGCTGGCGTGCGAGGAAGGGCAGGGTTGGCAGCACCACGCCGAAGCCCACGCTCGCCAGCAGCATGGTGATCAGCAGGAAAGTGATCCGCCAGCGCAGCTGGAACTCGCTTGAAGCCTGATGGCTCATGTCGGCAGGTGCCCCGGCGGGAGGGCCGTTGTTGCGCGGTGTCCGGATATCCTGTGGGTCACCGCCCGGGACGGCTCCGGACCGACTCGTCGAGTGGCGATCCGGCCTGCCGAGCCGGAGCCCGGATCGCGCTGTTGACCGGTATCAACGCGGGTGTGGCGGTTTGCGTGCAGAATTGCGCGTACGAGGACCCAGCCACGGGACCGGAGCGGAGGTGGCCACCATGGCCGGCATCGCCACGCATGATACACGCTCATCCGGCCCGGCGCCGCCCGAGGCGGGCGCCGGGCCGGAGTCCCCCGTGCGCCTGTACGAGCGGGCGCGCGAGCTCGTGGTCCTGCTGCCGCTGGGCACGCTGATGCCCTGGGACCTTTCCGTACGGGTGCTCGACGGGGCACTGTGGGTGGGGCCGGCCCGCAAGCCGGCGCGCGCAAGCGGGCGCATGATCGGCTGGCGGGTGCCGCTACCCCCGGAAGCCGGGAGCGTGCCGCGGCGGATCCGCACGGGGCTCGGGCGCATCGAGGTGACCATTCCGTGGCGGGCGAGGGCCAGCAAAGCCGACGCGGCCTGAGCCGGCGCCGACCGTTCAGCGGCGGGGCATGTACAGGTCGGTGATGGTGCCCTGGTACGCCTCGGCCGCCATTCCCACGGTCTCGGAGAGCGTCGGATGCGGGTGGATGGTCAGGGCGATATCCTCCGCGTCGGCGCCCATCTCGATGGCCAGGGCCAGCTCGGCGATCAGGTCGCCGGCGCCGGCGCCGACCACGCCCGCCCCGATAATGATCCCGCTGTCGCGGTCAAACAGGAGCTTGGTCTGGCCCTCGCTGCGGGCCATGCCCAGGGCACGCCCGTTCGCGGCCCAGGGGAACACGCCCTTGCCGTAGTTGAGGTTCTGCTGTTTCGCCTCCTGCTCCGTCACTCCGGCCCAGGCAACCTCGGGATCGGTGAACGCCACCGCGGGGACCACCCGCGCCTGGAATGCCCGGCGCTCGCCGGCGGCCACTTCCGCCGCGACCTTGCCCTGGTGCGTCGCCTTGTGCGCCAGCAGGGGTGCACCCACGATGTCGCCGATGGCGAAGATGTGGCGCACCGAGGTCCGCATCTGCTGGTCCACCGGGATGAACCCCTTGTCGTCGACCTCGAACCCGGCCTTGTCGGCACCGATGCGATGGCCGTTCGGGCGCCGGCCGATGGAGACCAGAATGCGGTCGAAACGCGCGCGGGAAGGCGCGTTCTCGCCCTTGAAGGTCACCGACAGGCTGGCCTTGTTGGCCTTCACCTGGTCCACGGCGGTGCCAGTGTGGACGCCGTCGCAGATCTTCTCGAGCCGCTTGCGCAGCGGCTTGACCAGGTCCGGGTCGGTGCCCGGCATGAGGCTGTCCGTGAGCTCGACGATGGTGACCCGGCTGCCGAGGCCGGCATACATGCAGGCCATCTCGAGCCCGATGATGCCGCCGCCGACCACCAGCACAGTCTTCGGGATCTGGTCGATTTCGAGGGCGGCGGTGGAATCCATGATCCGGGGATCGTCGGGCAGATCCGGCAGGCTCGCCGGCTGCGAGCCGGCGGCCACGATGGCCTGCCGGAAGCTCAGCCGGCGAGCTTTTCCGTCCGCGTCCTCGATCTGCAGCTCGTGCGGCGCGGCGAAGCGGGCGGTGCCCTGGATCACGGTCACCTTGCGGCGTTTGGCGAGGCCGGCAAGACCGTCGGTGAGGGTCTTGACCACGCTCCATTTCCACCCGTTGAGTCTGCCGGTGTCGATCGTCGGGTCGCTGAAGCGGACGCCGTGATCGGCCATCTCGCGCGCGTCGGTGATCACCTTCGCCGCGTGCAGCAGCGCCTTGGACGGGATGCAGCCGACGTTCAGGCACACCCCGCCGAGGTCCGGGTAGCGCTCGACCAGGGTCACCTCCAGGCCCAGGTCGGCGGCCCGGAAGGCCGCGGTGTAGCCGCCCGGGCCGGAGCCCAGCACCACCAGGTCGGTGTCGGCGTCGGCCGGCGCGGGGGCGCCCTGCTCCGGGCCGGAGGCGGCCGCCGGCCGTTCGCTGGCGTCGGTGTCGCCGGGTTCGTCGGCTGCCGGCTGTTCCCCACCCTGCGATCCGCCGGCGCCAGCTGCCGCTTCGCCATCCGATTCGGCGACCTCGAGCGTCAGGATCAGACTGCCCTCGGAGACCTTGTCTCCCACCGAGACGTGCATCTTCTGCACCACGCCGGCGTTCGGCGCGGGCACTTCCAGGGTCGCCTTGTCGCTCTCGAGGGTGATCAGCGACTGCTCCCGCTCGACGCGCTGGCCGGTCTCGACCAGCACCTCGATCACGTCGACGTCTTCGAAGTCCCCGATGTCGGGGACCTTGACCTCTTCAGTGGTGCTCATCGCGGATCCCTTGGGGTCGTGTCACAGCAGCAGGCGCCGCAGGTCCTGCAGCAGCCCGGCCAGATGGGTGGTGAAGCGCGCCGCCTGGGCGCCGTCGATCACGCGGTGATCGTAGGAGAACGACAGCGGCAGCATCTTGCGGGGGTGGAACTCGCCGTCCATCCACATCGGCCTGGTCGCGATCCGCGACACGCCCAGAATGGCGACCTCGGGCGCGTTGATGATGGGCGTGAACGCGGTGCCGCCGATACCGCCCAGACTGGAAATGGAGAAACTGGCTCCCTGCATCTCGGAGGGAGAGAGCTTGCCCTGGCGTGCCCGTTCGGCAAGCGCGGCGAGCTCGCGCGCGAGGTCGTAGATGCCTTTGCTGTCGGCGTCCCGCACGACCGGCACCAGCAGCCCGCCCTCGGTGTCCACGGCCACGCCGATGTGCACGTAGTGCTTCAGGATCAGGGTCTCGCCGTCGGGGTCGAGGGAACTGTTGACCTCCGGGAAGGCGTGCAGCGCGCCGGCGCAGGCCTTGACCAGGAATGCCAGGATGGTCAGGTGCACCTCCTGCGCCGCGGCCCGTTCCTTCTCGGCCTTGCGGAAGGCTTCCAGGTCGGTGACGTCCGCCTCGTCGAACTGGGTCACGTGGGGCAGGTTGAGCCAGCTGCGGTGCAGGTTGGGAGCGGCCTTGCGCTTGATCCGCGAGAGCGGCCGGCGCTCGATTTCGCCGAACTTGGAAAAGTCGACCGGCGGGATCGGCGGGATCGCACCGCCCCGGCCTGCGCCCTGGCGCAGTGACGCCTTGACGTGGGCCTGCACGTCCTCCTTGAGGATGCGACCCTTGCGGCCGCTGCCCTTGACCTCAAGCAGGTCGACCCCGAGCTCGCGCGCGAAGCGCCGCACCGACGGGCTGGCGTGCGCGAGGTTCTGCCGGGATGCATCCAGTTGCTCCCAGCCGGTGACCGGTGCCTCGTGCGGGCTTCCGCCGGCGTCCGGCGGCGGCGCCGCCTCCTGCTGGCGGGGCGCCTGCTGCGCGGCGCTGTCCTCCGGGACGCCGGCGGCGGCCTCCGCCTCCGGCGCCGGGGCGCCTTGCTCGTGCGCGGCCTCGCCGCCCCCGGCCTCGCCGGTGGAGCCTGCGTCCGACGCGGCAGGTTGCTGCCGGTCCGGCTCGAGGGTCGCGATGGGGCTCCCCTGCGAGACCTGGTCGCCGACCTTGACCCGCAGCTCGCGAATGGTCCCCGCCTTGGGGCTCGGCACCTCCAGGGTCGCCTTGTCGCTCTCGAGGGTGATCAGCGACTGTTCCTGTTCGACATGCTGGTCGGTCTCGACCAGCACCTCGATTACGTCGACGTTTTCGAAGTCCCCGATGTCGGGGACCTTGATGAGTTCCGTGTCAGCCAAGACTGAACCTCCGGGGGATCAGGTGAGCCAGGGCGCGGGCTTGGCCGGATCGATCCCGTACTTGCGGATCGCCTCGGCCAGCGTCTTGCGCTCGACCCGGCCCTCGTCGGCCAGTGCCCGAAGGGCCGTCACGGCGATGAACGCGCTGTCGACCTCGAAGTACTTGCGCAGCTCCTCGCGGGTGTCGCTGCGGCCGAAGCCGTCCGTGCCCAGGACATAGTAGGGCGCCCGGATGTAGGGGCGGATCTGATCGGGATAGGCCCGTACGTAGTCGGTGGCGGCCACCACCGGCCCCTCGGCGTTTTCCAGGCAGTCCTGGACGTGGCAGCCGCGTGGTTCCTGTTCCGGGTGCAGCGCGTTCCAGCGCTCCGCCTCGAGGGCTTCCCGGCGCAGCTCGGTGAAACTGGTGACGCTCCAGACGTCGGCCCGTACCCCGAAATCCCGGCGCAGCCGGTCGCCGGCCTGGATTACCTCCCGGAGGATGGTTCCGGAGCCCAGCAGCTGGACCCGCGGGCCGTCGCCGCGGGCCTGCTTGAAGCGGTACATCCCCTTGACGATGCCCTCCTCGGAGCCCTTGGGCAGCGGCGGTTGGGCATAGTTCTCGTTCATCATGGTGATGTAGTAGAAGACGTCCTCCTGGTCGCGGAACATGCGCTTGAGGCCGTCGTGGATGATCACCGCCATCTCGTAGGCGAAGCAGGGATCGTACGCCTTGCAGGTGGGCAGCACGGACATCAGCAGGTGGCTGTGACCGTCCTGGTGCTGCAGACCCTCGCCCTCCAGGGTGGTGCGGCCCGCGGTGCCGCCCATCAGGAAGCCGCGGGAGCGGCAGTCGCCGGCCGCCCACATGAAATCGCCCACCCGCTGGTAGCCGAACATGGAGTAGAAGGCGTAGAACGGAATCATTGGGATCCCGTGGTTGCTATAGCTGGTGGCGGCCGCCAGGAAGGAGCACATGGAGCCCGCCTCGGTGATGCCTTCCTCCAGGATCTGCCCGCTCTTGCTCTCGCGGTAGTAGGCGAGCTGCTCGTAGTCCTCGGGCCGGTAGAGCTGGCCCTTGGCCGAGTAGATGCCGAGCTGCCGGAACAGGCCTTCCATGCCGAAGGTACGGGCCTCGTCGGGCACGATGGGGACCACCCGTTTGCCGATGTCCTTGTCCCGCGCCAGCGCCGAGAGCAGGCGCACGAAGGCCATGCTGGTGGACATCTCGCGGTCCTCGGTGCCGCGCAGCATGGTGTCGAAGATCGACAGCTCGGGAACCTTGAGGATCTCCTCGGAGCGCTCGCGGCGGGCGGGGAGGTAGCCGCCGAGCGCCTCGCGGCGCGCCTTGAGGTATTTGATCTCGGGGCTGTCCTCCGGCGGCCGGTAGAAAGGAGCGTCCGCGATCTCGTCGTCCGAGATCGGGATGTTGAAGCGGTCGCGAAACTGCTTCAGGGCGTCCTCACCCATCTTCTTCTGCTGATGGGTGATGTTCTGGCCCTCGCCGGCCTCTCCCATGCCGTAGCCCTTGACCGTCTTGGCCAGGATCACAGTGGGCTTGCCGGTGGTCTTGATTGCCTCGGCGTAGGCGGCATAGATCTTGTGCGGATCGTGCCCGCCGCGGTTCAGCCGCCAGACGTCCTGGTCGGTCATGCGCGCCACCATCTCCTTGAGCTCGGGATACTTGCCGAAGAAGTGCTCGCGCACGTAGGCCCCGTCACGCGCCTTGTAGGTCTGGTACTCGCCATCGACCGCCTCTTCCATGCGCCGGCGCAGCAGGCCCTTGCTGTCGGCCGCCAGCAGCGGATCCCAGTACGAGCCCCAGATCAGCTTGATCACGCTCCAGCCCGCGCCGCGGAACTCGCCCTCGAGCTCCTGGATGATCTTGCCGTTGCCCCGGACGGGGCCGTCCAGGCGCTGCAGGTTGCAGTTGACCACGAAGATCAGGTTGTCCAGGCCCTCGCGGGCGGCCAGCCCGATCGCGCCGAGGGATTCGGGCTCGTCCATCTCGCCGTCGCCGCAGAATACCCACACCTTGCGGCCCTCGGTGTCGGCGATGCCCCGGTTGTGCAGGTACTTCATGAAGCGGGCCTGGTAGATCCCCATGATCGGGGAGAGCCCCATGGAAACCGTGGGGAACTGCCAGAAGTCCGGTTTCAGCCAGGGATGGGGATAGGAGGGCAGGCCCGGTGCGTTGGCCTCGCGCCGGAAGCGGTGGAGGTCCTCCTTGTTGAGCCGCCGCTCGAGGTAGGCACGGGCATAGAATCCCGGCGCGGAGTGGCCCTGGAGGAAAACCAGGTCGCCGCCGTGATCCTTGCTCGGGGCGTGGAAGAAGTGGTTGAAGCCCGCTTCGTAGAGGGTCGCGGCGGAGGCGTAGCTGGCGATGTGGCCGCCCACCCCGGAGTCCTTGTTGGCCTTGACCACCATCGCCATGGCGTTCCAGCGGATAATCGAGCGGATGCGCCATTCCAGCTCCTGGTCGCCGGGACTGTGCGCTTCCAGCGCGGCGGGGATGGTGTTGACGTAGGCGGTGTTGGGGCTGAAGGGGATGAAGGCGCCGGACCGGCGGGCCTTTTCGATCAGGGTCTCAAGGAGATAGTGCGCCCGTTCCGGGCCCTCGCGTTCGAGTACCGCATCGAGAGCCTCGATCCACTCGCCGGTTTCCTGTGGATCGACGTCGTCGGGGAGTCTGCCCATCGCATGGCCTCCTGCTCTGGTGGTGAGCTGGGCTGCGCGCCCAGAACGGTGCATGACGTCGCCCTGGCTCCGCACGGCATGGTATCCGCGTTCCCGGGGCTTTTCCAGCGCCAGCCGCCCCCAAGGCGCGGGCGCGAACGATCACAGTGCTTGAGAGTCAGCCGCCGTGACCACTATTCTTGTGTCTCAGATGCCGGATACGGTCCGGGGTCTCCCTCACGGAGGAATCATGTCCGAGGTACCCGAGACACAATTGATTGACCGCTTCGGCAGGCGCGTGAGCTACGTGCGCATGTCGGTCACGGACCGGTGCGATTTCCGGTGTGTCTACTGCATGAGCGAAGACATGCAGTTCCTGCCCAAGCGCGAGATTCTCTCCCTGGAAGAGCTGTACCGGGTCGGCCGGGTGTTCACCGAGCTCGGGGTCACCAAGATCCGCATCACTGGCGGCGAACCACTGGTGCGCCGGGACGTGCTGACGCTCTTCCGGCGCCTGGGGCAGCTGCCGGGGCTGAACGAGCTGGTGATGACCACCAACGGCTCGCAGCTGCCGCGGATGGCGCGGGAGCTGCGCGAAGCGGGCGTCAGCCGCCTCAACATCAGCCTGGACAGCCTGGATCCCGATCGGTTCCGTCGCATTACCCGGGTGGGGGATCTGGAGCGCGTGCTGCGCGGCATCGAGGCGGCCCGGGCGGCGGGCTTTGAGCGTATCAAGCTGAACACCGTGATCCTGCGCCATCGCAATCACGACGAGATCCTCGAGCTGGTGGAGTTCGCCCGCGATCGCGGGCTGGACATCAGTTTCATCGAGGAGATGCCGCTGGGCCGGATCGACGAGCACGACCGCTTCGAGGAGTACTACTCGAGCGATCGAATCCGTGCCGACATCGAGCAGCGCTACCCTCTGATTCCCACGGCGGAGACCACGGGCGGACCGTCGCGCTACTTCCGCATGGCGGACAGTGACTCCCGCGTCGGGTTCATCTCGCCGCACAGCCACAACTTCTGCGAGAGCTGCAACCGGGTGCGCGTGACGGTCAAGGGGCGCCTGCTGCTCTGTCTCGGCCAGGAGCACTCTGTGGATCTGCGCCGGGTGCTCCGGGAGTGGCCGGACGAGGACCAGCCGCTGCGGCAGGCAATCCACGAGGGCATGGCGATCAAGCCGCGCGGCCACGACTTTGATCTGCGCCGGCAGCCGCAGATCCTGCGGCACATGAATGTCACCGGCGGCTGACGCGCGCGGGCCGGACTATCCCCGGGAACGCATCGGCGGACTGATCCTTGCCGGTGGCGAGAGCCGCCGGATGGGTGGGGGCGCAAAGGGCTTGGTGGTACTGGCCGGGCGTCCGCTGGTAGAGCACGTCTACTTGCGACTGCAGCCGCAGGTGGGGAGAGGCTGGGTGAGCCTGCGCCCCGGCATGCCCTGGCACGGCTTGCCCTGGCCGGCGGTGGAAGACGCCCGCAGGACGCCGTCGGGACCGCTGGCGGGGGTGGCGGCCGGTCTGCGGGTGGCGCGCGCCGCGGCGCTCGAGTTCCTGCTGGTGGTGCCGTGCGACGCGCCGCAATTACCGCACGATCTGGGGCTTCGGCTGCACCGTGCCATGCTCGGCGGGCAGGCGCCGGCGGCAGTGGCGCGTGCCGGCGGGCGTATGCAGCCGACCTTCGCGCTGCTGCGAACCGCACTGGCGGATTCTGCCGCGGCCTCCCTGGCACGCGCCGAAGGCGCTCTGTGGCGTTGGCTGGAACACAGCGGCGCCGCAACGGCCGAATTCGGCGATGTGGCCGCAGAATTGGTCAACATCAACACGCCGGTGCAGCTGCGTGCTCTGGAGCAGATGCTGGCAGGAGAGAAGCGATGAACGGCGGTGGCAGCAATCCGGACGCCCGCCCGGGCAAGCACTTGAGCGTGGAGCAGGCGCGCGAGCGGACCATAGCGGCGGTGGCACCGGTCACCGGGCACCAGACGGTCCCGCTGGCCGGCGCGCTGGGCCGGATCCTGCACGCGGACGTCACGGCGCCCGCCGACATCCCCGCGTTCGCCGCCTCCGCGATGGACGGCTACGCGCTGCGCTCCGCCGACCTGCCGGGTACGGACGATGCACCGCGCGGCTTTCCCGTGATCGGGGCCTCGTTCGCCGGTGCGCCTTTCGACGGGCGCGTCGGGGCGGGCGAATGCGTGCGTATCATGACGGGTGCGCCGATGCCCGACGGCGCCGATGCCGTCGTGATCCAGGAGGATGTCGAACGCAGTGGCGACCAGGCGCTCATCGGTGGCGGCCATCAGCCGGGCCAGCACGTGCGCGCCCCGGGCGAGGACGTGACCGCGGGCAGCCGGGTGCTTCCCGCCGGACGGCGCCTGCGCCCGGCGGACCTGGGGATGCTCGCCGGGGTCGGGCGGGGCGAGGTTGCCGTGCGCCGGCGCGTGCGCGTGAGCTACTTCTCTACCGGCGACGAACTGGTCGAGCCGGGCGGCCGGCTGCGCCGGGGCGACATCTTCGAGCGCAACCGCTACACGATTGGCGCCATGCTGGAGCGCCTGGGAGTGGAGGGGCGCGATCTCGGTATCATCCCCGATGACCGGGACGCGATCCGCGAGACGATGCTGGCGGCGGCCGAGGCGGATGCAGTGATCACGAGCGGCGGCGTTTCCGTGGGCGAGGCCGACTACGTGCGCGAGCTGCTGGAAGAGGTCGGGGAAGTGGATTTCTGGCGCGTGTCGGTCAAGCCGGGCAAGCCGCTGGCGGTCGGCACGGTCCGCGGTGCCCGCTTCTACGGACTGCCGGGGAATCCCGTTTCCAGCATGGTCACGTTCTACCTGTTCGTGCGACCGGCGCTGGAGCGCATGGCGGGAGTCGAGCCGGTTGCGCCGGCGGCGTGGCGGGTGCGCTGCACCCAGCCGCTGCGCAAGCAGCCGGGACGCACGGACTTCCAACGCGGGGTGCTGGAGCGGGACGCCGACGGCGAGTCGCGTGTGCGCCCCATGCCGGAGCAGGGCTCCTCCATCCTCAGCTCCATGAGCGGGGCGAACTGCTTCATCGTGCTGCCGGCACGGTCGGGCGACGTGGAAGCCGGCACGATGGTGGAGGTCATCCCTTTTGACGAGACTTTGTAAGGCGCGGCATCCGGCGGCGCGCGCAAAGGGGCGGGGCGACCCCTTTGCCAAGGCCGCCGCGGAAGGCTCAGGCGGGAACCCGCGGGTCCGACAGCTGTCACAGTTGATGCGAGTGGGCGTTCCTTCCCGGAGCCATCTGAGCTAAACTAGGCGCCCACCACCGGGGCCAGGGGGTAAGATCGGAACCGAAATGCCGCAGACAGCTGTTCCGGAACCGCTTGCGCTTGCGATTGACCGTACTGTCACGGTACCCCGTTCCCGACCTCCGGTTGCCATACCCGATCTTGCCCGTTCTTCACAAGCCGTCGCACACGTACGCAGCCTCAGAAGCCCACGGGGCCGGGACCGGCTGACGCACGTGTCGTATCCTGTCAGGTCAGGTTGTCACGCGTATGACCGATGAACTTCTGGAAAAGTACAAGAGTTCTCCTCTGTTCGGCGGCAACGCCGCCTTCGTCGACGCATTGTATGAACAGTATCTGAGGGACCCGTCCTCGGTTGACGAACGCTGGCGGGCCTATTTCCGGGGCTTGGGCGAAACCGAGCCCGGCAGGCCCGGGGATATCCCGCACGCGCCGATCCGGGAGTCCTTCGCCAAGTATGCCCGCAGCCGGGTCAACGGCTTCGCCGGAGGCCACGGGCTGGCGCCGGAGGCCGCCCAGCGCCAGGCCGCCGTCCTGCGGCTGATCAACGGCTACCGGGTCCGCGGGCACCAGGCGGCACGGCTCGATCCGCTGGAGCTGCACGAACGTCCCTACATCCCGGACCTGGACCCGGCTTTCCACGGGCTCAGCGAGCAGGACATGGACAGCCTGTTCAACACCGGGTCGCTGTTCACCAAAGATCAGCTGCCACTGCGGCGGATCCTGGATCTGGTCCGGAACGTCTATACCGGGACCATCGGGTCCGAGTACATGCACATCACGGACACCGCGCAGAAGCGCTGGATCCAGCAGCGCCTCGAGGCCGGCTACGGCGAGGATCAGTTCACCGGTGCCCAGCGCCAGCGGATCCTGCGCATGCTCACGGCGGCCGAGGGGATCGAGAAGTACCTGCACACCCGCTACGTGGGGCAGAAGCGCTTCTCCCTGGAAGGGGGGGAGAGCCTGATCCCGCAACTGGACGAGCTGGTCGATCGCAGCGTCGGTCACGGCATCGAGGAGATGGTGATCGGCATGGCCCACCGCGGGCGGCTCAACGTGCTGGTCAACATTCTCGGCAAATCGCCGCGCGAGCTGTTCGAGGAGTTCGAGGGCAAGATCGATCCCGATCACATGCTGGGCTCGGGTGACGTCAAGTACCACATGGGCTTCTCGTCCGACCTCAAGGTCGATGGCCGGCAGGTGCACCTGGCGCTGGCCTTCAATCCGTCCCACCTGGAGATCGTCAACCCGGTGGTGGAGGGCTCCGTGCGTGCCCGCCAGCACCGGCGCAAGGACGTCGAGGGGAACCAGGTGCTGCCGGTGCTGATCCACGGCGATGCCTCCTTCTCGGGGCAGGGCGTGGTGATGGAAGGCTTCAACATGTCCCAGGCGCGCGGCTTCTCCGCCGGCGGCACCGTGCACATCATTGTAAACAACCAGATCGGCTTCACTACCAGCAACCCGCTGGACGCGCGCTCGACCCTGTACTGCACCGACGTGGCCAAGATGGTGCAGGCGCCGATCTTCCATGTGAACGCCGATGATCCCGAGGCCGTGCTGTTCGTCACGCGCCTGGCCCTGGATTTTCGCATGGAGTTCCACAAGGACGTCGTCATCGACCTGGTTTGCTACCGGCGCCACGGCCACAACGAGGCCGACGAGCCGGCGGTGACCCAGCCGATGATGTACCAGAAGATCAAGCAGCACCCGAGCGCGCGGACCCTGTATGCCGACCGCCTGGCGGAGCTGGGCGTGCTGGGCAAGGACAACGCCTCGGCCCTGGTGGACGGCTACCGCGATGCCCTGGACGAGGGCCGCAATGTGGTGCGCGACACGCTGGGGATGGTGGGCAACGAGTTCACCGCGGACTGGAACCGCTACAACCGCAACGGCTGGGACGAGGCGCTGGATACCACCCTGCCCCTGGACCGGATCCGCGGGCTGTCCGAGCGCTTGACCACGCTGCCGGAGGGTCTGGACCTGCACCCGCGGGTGGCCCGTATCATCGACGACCGCCGCAAGATGGCCGCCGGGGCCCTGCCGGTGGACTGGGGCTTCGCGGAAACCATGGCCTACGCGGCGCTGCTGGACGAAGGCTACCCGGTGCGCCTGGTGGGGCAGGATACCGCTCGCGGCACCTTCTTCCACCGGCATTCGGTGCTGTATAACCAGAGCGCCAACGGCAGCTATGTGCCGCTGGCGCACGTCAGCGAGGACCAGGCCGATTTCATCGTCATCGACTCCCTGTTGTCGGAGGCGGCGGTGCTTGGCTTCGAGTACGGCTACGCCACCGCCGATCCCAACACCCTGGTGATCTGGGAGGCGCAGTTCGGCGACTTCGCCAACGGTGCCCAGGTCGTCATCGACCAGTTCATCAGCTCGGGCGAGGCCAAGTGGCGGCGCTTGTGCGGTCTGGTGATGTTCCTGCCGCACGGGCACGAGGGGCAGGGCCCCGAGCATTCCTCGGCACGCCTGGAGCGTTATCTGCAGCTGTGCGCCGAGCAAAACATGCAGGTGTGCGTACCGAGCACCCCGGCGCAGATGTACCACATGCTGCGGCGGCAGATGCTCCGGGCCTATCGCAAGCCGCTGGTGGTGATGACGCCCAAGAGCCTGCTGCGGCGCCGGCTGTCGACCTCGAGCCTCGAGGACCTGTCCGACGGGCACTTCCACTGCGTGATCCCCGAGATCGATGATCTCACCAAGTCGCGCGTGAAGAAGCTGGTCTTCTGTAGCGGCAAGGTCTATTACGACCTGCTCGAGAAGCGCCGCCAGGAGGAGATCACGGATATTGCGCTGATTCGCATCGAGCAGCTCTATCCCTTCCCCACGGAAGAGTTCGCCAAAGTGATCAAGAGCTACCCCAACGCCCGCGAGGTCGTCTGGTGCCAGGAGGAGCCGCGCAACCAGGGCGCCTGGTACCAGATCCAGCACCGTCTGCGCGAGGGCATGAAGTCCACGCAGGCGCTTACCTACGCGGGCCGCGCGCCCTCCGCGTCGACCGCACCGGGCTATCATGAGCTGTTCGTGAAACAGCAGAAGGCACTGATCAACGACGCTCTCGGACTCTCCGGGGAGGGTACCGGACGCGGTGCCTCCTCGAAGAAGAAATCGGGTCCCAAGAAGACCGCGGAGACAGCATGAGCATCGAAGTCAAAGTACCGCAACTGCCGGAGTCGGTGGAGGATGCGACCGTCTCGGCCTGGCACAAGCAGCCCGGGGATCAGGTGGCCCGGGACGAGACCCTGGTCGATCTGGAGACTGACAAGGTGATGCTGGAGGTGCCCTCGCCGTCGGAGGGCGTGCTGGGTGAGGTCAAGGCCCGGGAGGGCGACGTGGTCAAGCCGGGCGATGTCATCGCGCTGCTCGAGGAGGGGGCCGGCGCCGGTGCCGGGGGTGAGCAGCGGGCGGGCGCCGGGCAGCAGGTCGAAGAGGAGACCGCGCAGTCGGAACCGGAAACCGCCGAGGCCGAAACCGGCAGACGCGAGCCGGAGACCGAGGCCGCCGGGTCCGGCGGCGGTCAGGCCGGGCCACTCAGCCCGGCCGTGCGCCGCCTGGTCGAGGAAAACGACCTCGATCCGTCCCGCATCGCGGGCACGGGCAAGGACGGACGCCTGACCAAGGGCGACGTGCTTGCCTACATGGAATCGGAAGAGACCGCCGCACCGCGATCGGGTCCGGAGCAGACGCCGCAGCGCGCGGAGGCCCCCTCGGAGGTCCCTGCCCCGCAGCCCCAGCCGCAGCCGGCACAGGCCCGCGGCGGGGCGGTCGCCGTGGAGCCGCAGCTGCCGGAGGGCCGCGAGCGCCTGGAGCAGCGAGTGCCCATGACCCGGCTGCGCGCGCGGATCGCCGAGCGTCTGGTGCAGGCGCAGCAGAACGCAGCGATCCTGACCACCTTCAACGAAGTGGACCTCCAGGCGGTCAACGACATCCGCCACCGGTTCCGGGACAAGTTCGAGCAGGAGCACGGGGTGCGCCTGGGCTTCATGTCGTTCTTCGTCAAGGCAGCGGTGGAGGCGCTCAAGCGCTTCCCCGTCGTGAACGCCTCGGTCGACGGCAGCGACATCGTCTACCACGGGTACTTCGACATCGGCATCGCCATCGCCTCCCCGCGCGGCCTGGTGGTTCCGATCCTGCGCGACGCCGACCAGATCGGCTTCGCGGAGATCGAGAAGCGGATCCTGGAATATACGGAAAAGGCGCGCGAGTCGGCCCTCACCCTGGATGACCTGGCCGGCGGGACCTTCAGCATCACCAATGGCGGCGTGTTCGGGTCGCTCGTCTCCACGCCGATCCTCAATCCGCCGCAGAGCGCGATTCTGGGCATGCACACGATCCAGCAGCGACCGGTTGTGCGCGACGGCGAGATCGTCGTGCGGCCGATGATGTACCTTGCGCTCTCCTACGATCACCGGCTTGTCGACGGCAAGGAAGCGGTCCGGTTCCTGGTGACCATCAAGGAGCTGCTGGAGGATCCCTCCCGGCTGATGCTACAGATCTAGGCGGCGGCCTGCCGGGCAGCGCAGTCCCGGGCGTGGCCACGCCTTCGACAGCAGAAGAATTCAGGGGCAGAACATGGCGAAAACTTTCGACGTGGTGGTCATCGGCGCCGGACCGGCCGGCTACGTGGCGGCAATCCGCTGCGCCCAGCTTGGCCTGAGCACGGCCTGCATCGACGAGTGGGTCAATCCCGATGGCAAGACCGCGCTCGGCGGCACCTGCCTGAACGCCGGCTGCATCCCGTCCAAGGCGCTGCTGGAGTCCTCCGAGCTCTACGAGCGCACCCGCAACGACTTTGCCGATCACGGCATCAAGGTTGGCAGCGTGTCGCTTGATCTGGCCCAGATGCAGGCGCGCAAGCAGCAGGTGGTCCGGAAGCTGACCTCCGGGATCGCCAGCCTGTTCAAGGCCAACAAGATCACGCGCTACGAGGGGCACGGCAAGCTGCTCGGCAACAACCGGGTCCAGTTCACTCCGCGGGACAAGGGGGAGGCCGAGGAGCTCGAGGCAGGCAACGTGATCATCGCCAGCGGCTCCCGGCCGGTTGACCTGAATGCGGCGCCGCTGGACGGGGACCGCATCGTGGACTCGTGGGGCGCGCTGGAGTTCGACGAGGTGCCGCGACGCGTGGGCGTGATCGGCGCCGGCGTGATCGGATTGGAGCTGGGCAGCGTCTGGCGGCGGCTCGGCTCGCAGGTCACGCTGCTGGAGGCACAGGACCGGTTCCTGGCCTTCGCTGACCAGGACATTGCGCGCCAGGCCCAGCGCTCTTTCAGCAAGCAGGACCTGGACATCCGGCTCGGTGCGCGGGTGATGGGCTCGCGGACGACCAAAAAGACCGTCACCGTGGACTTCAAGGACGGCGACGGCGAGGACCAGCAGCTGCGCTTCGACCGGCTGATCGTGGCGGTCGGCAGGCGCCCCAACACCGACGGCCTGTTCGCGGCCGAGTCCGGGCTGCAACTGGACGAGAAAGGCTACATCAACATCGACGACAAGTGCCGGACCAACCTGCCCGGCGTGTACGCGGTGGGGGACGTGGTGCGTGGCCCGATGCTGGCGCACAAGGGCTCGGAGGAGGGCATCGCGGTTGCCGAGACCATCGCCGGCGGACAGGGCCACGTGAACTACGAGACCATCCCTTCCGTGATCTACACGCACCCGGAGATCGCCTGGGTGGGGCGCAACGAGGCGCAGCTCAAGTCGGCCGGAATCGACTATCGCAGCGGCAGCTTCCCGTACACCGCCAACGGCCGTGCCCTTGCCCTGGGCGAGTCCGAAGGCGTGGTCAAGATCCTGGCCGATGCGCGCACCGACGCGGTCCTGGGAGTGCACATCTTCGGCGCCCAGGCCTCCGAGCTGGTCGCGGAGGCGGTGGTGGCGATGGAATTCGGTTCCAGCAGCGAGGACCTGGCGCGTACCGTTCACGCGCATCCCACCCTGTCCGAGACCGCGCACGAGGCGGCGCTGGCGGTGGACAAGCGGGCCATCCACACTATCAATCGGTGAGCCGGCGCGCGTCGATCACGTTGGCCAGCTGGCCGACCCGGTTCAGCAGCCGGCTCAGCTGTGGCACGTCGGAAACTTCCACGGTCATGTCCATGCGGGCGATACGGGTGTCCGGATCGGTAGCCGTGGTCACGCCGAGCACGTTGATGTGCTCCCCGGTCACCACGCTGGTGACGTCGCGCAGCAGGCCGGCGCGGTCGTGTGCGATGACGTGGATCCGGACCGGATAGCGGCCGCTCGGCTCGTCTCCCCAGGACACCTCGATGATGCGCTCGGGCGCCTGCCGCGCCAGGCGCAGCACGTTGTGGCAATCCGCCCGGTGAATACTGACTCCGCGCAGGCGCGTAATGTAGCCCGTCACGGGCTCGGGCGGCACGGGCCGGCAGCACTGGGCGACGCTGCTGAGCAGGTTGCCGACGCCCAGCACGCTGACCGCATTCGCCGTGTCGACCGCGTGCGGCCGGGATGGCGCACGCCGGTGGGGCGGCCGCCGTTCCGCCGGCTGCAGGCAGCCGGCGACCTGCGCGCTGGTCAGGTCGCCGTAGCCCAGGGCCGCCAGGAAGTCGTTCACGCGCTCGTAGCCGAGCTTCGTGGCGAGCCCCTCCCAGGACTGCTCCCCGGCGCCGAGGCGCTGGAGCTCGCGCTCGAGCATCTGCCGGCCGTGGGCAATGTTGGCCTCGTAGTCCTGCTGGCGGAACCAGCTGCGAACCTTGGAGCGGGCACGAGCCGTGGCCAGGTAGCCCTGCTGGGGCACCAGCCAGTCGCGACTCGGCCGGGGGTCGCGACCGGTGAGGATCTCGACCCGGTCGCCGTTTTCGAGCTTCCGGGTCAAGGGTGCGATCGCGCCGTTGACCCGGGCGCCGCGGCAGCGATGCCCGACTTCGGTGTGGATCGCGTAGGCGAAGTCCAGGGGTGTGGCGCCGCGGGCCAGGTCCACCACTTCGTCCTGCGGCGTTAGCACGTAGACGCGCTCGTCGAGGACCTCGGAGCGGAAGCTATCCAGGAAATCCTGCCCCGCGTCATCACGGTCGTGATGCTCGAGCAGTGAGCGCAGCCAGTTGATGCGGCGATCGAAGTCGGAATCCGGACGGGCGCCCTCCTTGTAGCGCCAGTGCGCGGCCACCCCCAGCTCGGCATGCTCGTGCATGCGCCGGGTGCGGATCTGAACCTCCAGCGGCTTGCCTTCTGGACCGAGCACGGCGGTGTGCAGCGACCGGTACAGGTTCTCCTTGGGGGCCGCGATATAGTCGTCGAACTGCCCCGGAATCGGGTACCAGCGACTGTGCACCGCGCCCAGCACTGCGTAGCACTCCGGGATGCTCTCGACCAGCACGCGCACCGCCCGCACGTCGAACAGGGAATCGAAGCCGATGTCCTTGTGCTGCAGCTTGCGCCAGATGCTGTAGATATGCTTGGGGCGCCCGTAGATTTGCGCGGAAATGCCCTGGGCGCGCAGCGCCTGGTCCAGCTCCTGCATGACCCGGCGGATGTAGGCCTCGCGATCGTCGCGCCGCTCCGCCAGCCACCTGGCGATGCGGTGATAGATCTCCGGGTCGAGGTAGCGCAGCGCCAGGTCCTCGAGCTCCCACTTGAGCTGCCAGATGCCCAGCCGGTTGGCCAGTGGCGCGTAGATCTCCAGCGTATGGTATGCGAGGCGGCGGCGCTGCGCGTCCGGCAGCAGCTTTGCCCGGCGCAGTTCGCGCACACGGCGGGCAAGCTTGATCACCACCAGGCGCGCGTCCGCCGCCATCGCCAGCAGCATCTTGCGCACGCGCTCCGACTGATCGCCGTCGTCGCCGGCGCGCAGGTGGTCCGGATCGAGCTCGTCAATCACCCCGAGCTGGCGGATCCCCTCGAGCAGTCGCTGCAGGCGCTCGCGGCGTGCTGGATCCTCACCCTCCAGCCGGACACGGCCCGCATCCCATAGTGGGAACAGGCCCGCGGCCAGCGCGGCGTCGCTGCCGAGGCCCATCGCCTCGATCTCGCACGCCTGCCCGGCCAGCTCACCGGCTTCCTCCGGCGCTGCTCCCTGTCGCTGCAGGAATGGCCCCAAGCCCTGCGCGCCCTGCGGCAGAAGCGGGGTCTCGGGGACATTGCTGGCGGTCTGGTTCACGGCGGAATCGAAGGGGCGGCGGATGCCTGGAGTGCCTCAATGAGGTTATGATACACGCTTCCGGATGCTGGCGTACCCGTACTTTCCGTGACCTGGAGGTGATCGCTACATGCGCGTGAGACTGTTGATCGCCGGCCTTGTGGCCGGGTTTGCCTGCACCGCCGCACAGGCCCAGACGCTGGGGCTCAACCTGAACAACAACGCCGCGCGGGTGATCTACACCACTCCCCTGCAGTCCGGCCGGGTGGGGGGCATGAAGGTGGGCGCCAGCTACCTGCACCACCGCCACCGCGGCGACGCCGTCACGCTCGGGCTGCAGGTGACCGGGGACGCCGGGGCACGTAACCTGCCCGTTACGGCAGGCGTGGGTGGCCGTTTCTACTGGGTGAATCGCGCACAGTCCAGCCTTAACGCGATGGCCCTGGCCGTGGGCGGGCACGTGACGGTCACGCCGCCGCGCCAGAACCGTCTCGGCTTCACCCTGGCGGCGGACTACGCACCGCGTGTGCTGGCCTTTTCCGACGCCGAGCACCTGCTGGAGTGGAGCGCCCGCGCCGAGTACCAGGTACTGCGTCAGGCGACCGCCTACGTGGGTTACCGCCAGATCAAGGTCGGCTATCGTCACGCCGGTACCTATACCCTGGACTCCGGGGTCCTGGTCGGGTTGAAGCTGCTGTTCTAGACGCGGCGCCAGGTCGAACCGGGGGCGTCGGTCGCTTGCGTCACACTGACAGGGGAGCCGATGGCAGGACACAGCAAGTGGGCCAATATCCAGCACCGTAAGAAGGCGCAGGACGCCAAGCGGGGCAAGCTGTTCACCAGGCTCAGCCGCGAGATCGCGGTCGCCGCGCGCGAGGGCGGATCGGATCCCGCCATGAACCCGCGGCTGCGGCTGGCCATGGACAAGGCGCTGGCCGCGAACATGACCAAGGACGCGGTTGAGCGTGCGGTCAAGCGCGGCAGCGGGGACCAGGAAGGCGTCCACTACGACGAAATCCGCTACGAGGGCTACGGGCCGAACGGAGTCGCGATCATGGTCGACTGCATGACCGACAACCGAAACCGGACCGCGGCCGACGTACGCCACGCGTTCTCGAAGTTCGGCGGCAACCTGGGGGCGAACGGCTCGGTGGCGTACCTGTTCAGCCGCACCGGCGTGCTCAGCTATCCCGCCGACGTCGGCGAGGACCGGCTGATGGAGGCCGCCCTGGAAGCCGGTGCCGAGGACGTGGTGAGCAACGACGACGGTTCCTTCGACGTGCTTACCAGCCCCGAGGAATACCAGCGCGTGAAGAAGGCCATGCAGGATGCGGGACTGGAGCCCGAGAGCGCCGAGGTGACCGAGCGGGCCGCCTCGAGCGTGACGCTGGACTTCGACACGGCCTCGACCATGGTACGCCTGCTGGAGGCGCTGGAGGACCTCGACGACGTGCAGAACGTATACTCCAACGCCGACATCCCGGAAGCTATCCTGGCTGAGCTCTGACGCCACCGGGACCGGCCGCCGGGAGGCATGGACAGGCCGGTGCGGTCGTTTCACGGACGCGGGTCGATCCCGCTGGAGGCACATGACGCGCATACTCGGCATTGATCCCGGCTCGCAGATCACCGGCTTTGGCGTGATCGAGGCCAGGGGAGGCGGGGTCGCGTACGTGGACAGCGGCTGCATCCGGCTGCGCGGTCCGGACCTCGGCGCGCGGCTGCGGCTGCTGCACGAGCAACTGCGCGAGGTCATCGCGGCCAGCCGGCCCGAGGAGGTCGCCGTGGAGCGGGTGTTCGTCGCCCGCAACCCGGACAGCGCACTCAAGCTGGGGCAGGCCCGGGGCGTCGCGATCTGCAGCGCGGCGTTGCAGGGCCTTCCGGTCAGCGAGTATGCCGCGCGCCAGGTCAAGCAGGCGCTGGTGGGCCGCGGCGGCGCGCAGAAGCGGCAGGTCCAGCACATGATCGTGGCGCTACTGCAGCTCGCTGGAACGCCGCAGGCGGACGCCGCCGACGCACTCGCGATCGCGGTATGCCACGCCCACCACCGACGCATCGGTGGGGTACTGGCGCGCGCCGTCACGACCCCGGGGGGCGCGGCATGATCGGCATGCTGCAGGGCCGCATCCACGCCAAGCATCCGCCGAGGCTGGTGCTGGACGTGCAGGGGGTCGGCTACGAGCTGGAGGCCCCGATGTCCACGTTCTACGAGCTGCCCGACACCGGTTCCGAGGTGCTTCTGCATACCCATCTCGCGGTGCGGGAGGACGCGCTCGCGCTGTACGGCTTCGCCAGCGAGTCCGAGCGTCGGCTGTTCCGCGAGCTGATTCGCGTCAGTGGCGTGGGCGCCAAGATGGCGCTAGCGATCCTGTCGGGGATCAGTGTCGACGGCTTCGTGCGCTCGGTGCGCGACGGCGAGACCGGCGCGCTGGTGCGTCTGCCGGGGATCGGCAAGAAGACCGCGGAGCGACTGGTGATCGAGATGCGCGATCGCCTGCAGCAGGGTGCGGAAGCGCCGGGCGCAGCGGTGACAGGCGGTTCCGCGACAGGGCATAATGCGCTGGACGAGGCGTACAGTGCCCTGCTGGCGCTGGGCTACAAGCCGGCGGAGGCCTCGCGCTTGGTCAAGGCGGTCGGTACCTCGGGGCGCGAGAGCGAGGAGATCATCCGGCTCGCGCTGCGCTCCACGCTCGGGGGGGGCGGCGGATGATCGAGAGAGACCGGCTGGTCTCGGCAACCGAGCGCGGCGAGGACGAGAGCGTGGACCGGGCGATCCGCCCGCGGCGCCTCGACGAGTATGTGGGCCAGGCGCCCGTACGCGAGCAGCTCGACATCTTCATCCGCGCCGCGCGCCAGCGCGGCGACGCCCTGGACCACGTATTGATCTTCGGCCCGCCCGGACTGGGCAAGACCACCCTGGCACACATCATCGCCCATGAGCTGGAAGCCAGTCTGCGCCAGACCTCCGGCCCGGTGCTGGAGAAGCCGGGGGACCTGGCGGCGCTGCTGACCAACCTCGAGCCCGGCGACGTCCTGTTCGTGGACGAGATCCACCGCCTGAGCCCGGTGGTCGAGGAGGTGCTGTACCCGGCGCTGGAGGATTACCAGCTCGATATCGTGATCGGGGAGGGCCCGGCGGCCCGCTCGATCAAGCTGGATCTGCCGCCGTTCACCCTGGTGGGTGCGACGACCCGTGCGGGATTGTTGACTTCGCCGCTGCGGGACCGTTTCGGCATCGTTCAGCGCCTGGAGTACTACACGGCCGACGAGCTGGCGGCGATCGTGCGCCGTGCCGCCGGGATTCTCGGGCTGATCGTGGAGGAACAGGGCGATGTTGAGATTGCCCGGCGGGCACGGGGCACGCCCAGGGTCGCCAACCGGCTGCTGCGGCGTGTGCGCGACTTTGCCGAGGTGCGCGGCGACGGCCGGGTGACGGCGAACCTCGCTCGCCGGGCCATGGACATGCTGGATGTCGACGTTCACGGCCTGGACATCATGGACCGGCGGCTGCTGACCACCCTGATCCAGCGCTTCGGCGGGGGGCCGGCAGGCGTGGACAGCCTGGCAGCGGCGATCGGCGAGGAGCGGGGCACCATCGAGGACGTGATCGAGCCGTTCCTGATCCAGCAGGGGTTTCTGACCCGTACGCCGCGCGGCCGGGTGGCCGCCGAGGCCGCTTACACCCACCTGGGCCTGGCCCGTGGCGGGCTTCAGGCGAACGATCCGGATCTGTTCGGGCCGGAACCGGGCGACAGCTCCTGACGGTGCCGCGCGGCCGGCGGGTCCAGCGTCATGAGAATTCCGCGACCGTCATCCATCCGCAGCTTGGTACTCCTGGGTTTCGGCGTGGTGATCGTGCCCTTCATGTTCGCGGTCGGCTACGCCATGGTCTCGCTGGAGCGGCTCGGAGACCAGAGCCGGCACGCGGTGCACCAGGCGGTGCAAGCCACCCAGACCAGCCGCAACCTGCTCGACCAGATCTCGCACATGGAGCGCAGCGAGCGCCAGTACCTGATCCTCAAGGATCCGGACCTGCAGCAGGCCTACCGGGATACCCACAAAGCGTTCCAGAAGACCGGGCGGAAGCTGCTCTCGCTAGCGCTTGACCAGCCGCTGCGCGGACGTGTGGGCCGGCTGGTGCATGCGGAGTCGCAGCTCTACGACCGGCTCGCGGGAAAATCCCCGCCGACGAGCGATGCCGCCGTGGCCGGCGCCTTCGACCAGCTGCGCATCCAGGCCGAGACGATCTTCGCCGGCAGCAACCGCCTGATCGAGCGTGAGACGCGCATCCTGCAGGAGACCGCCAGCAGCGCGCAGCAGGTGATGATCTGGCTGGTGGCCGCGCTGGTTCCGGTGGTGCTCGCCGCCGCCGCCGGCTTCAGCGTGACCATCGCGCGTCCCATGCGGCAGATGGACCGCGCGATCCGGCGCATGGGGGAGCCGGACTTCGAGGCGCGGGTGGAGGTCAGCGGCCCGCGCGACCTCAAGTACCTCGGGCAGAGGCTGGACTGGCTGCGCCGCCAGCTGCGGCAGGTGGAGCGGCAGAAGACCCGGTTCCTGCAGCACGTCTCACACGAGCTCAAGACGCCGGTGTCGAACCTGCGGGAAGGGATTGGGCTGCTAAATGAGCAGGTTGCGGGACCGCTGAACGACAAGCAGGAGGAGATCGTCGGAATCCTGCAGGGCAACATCGTACAGCTCCAGCACCTGATCGAGGACCTTCTGAACTTCAGCACGGTCTACCTGCGCAAGCCGGAGCTGAATGCCTCGCGACTCGAGCTGGCCGAGCTGGTCCAGTCGGTTGTGCAGGCCCAGAAACCGGCTATCATGTCGAAACGCATCGATATATCCACGGAGCTGGAGCCGGTCTGGGTGCAGGCCGACCGGGAGAAGTTACGCCTGGTCGTCGACAACCTGCTGTCCAACGCACTGAAGTACACGCCCGATGGAGGTGGTATGCGGCTACGCCTGCACCGGCACGACGGCTGGGCCAGACTGGACGTGATCGACGGCGGCCCCGGGATCGACCCGGAGGACCGCGTCCACGTGTTCGAAGCATTCTACCAGGGAGCCAACCGGCCCGAGGGTGCCACCCGTGGCACCGGCCTGGGACTTTCCATCGTGCGGGAGTATGTTGCGCTGCACGGCGGGTCCACCGAGGTCATGGACACGCCTGCGGGCACCGGCGCTCACCTGCGGGTATGGCTGCCGCTCGAGTACAATGCCGGAGAAGCAGCGTGAAGCCGGGCACGATGGTGTTCCTGGTCCTCGCGACGACCGGGCTGGCCGGGTGCAGCAGCATGGCCAGACTTTACCCGGGCTGGACGGGCAGCTACAACACCACCGGCAGGTTGCTGGCCTATGGCCGGCGTGCTGCGCGGATGGACGCGGATCAGCGCAAGCAGGCCTATTCCGGCCTGTTGCCCCTGAACGACAAGGGCTGCAGCGCGGCACGCGTCCGGCTGGGCCTGCTGGAACTGGCGACGCCGCCTGCCGAGGTTCCGGACAAGGTGCCCAATGATCCGCTCGCGCCCTGCGTCCGGGGCTCGGACGTGGCCAGCACGCCAACCGGCGACTTAGCGGCCGTGCTGCGCTCGGCGCTGGCGCAGCGAAAGGCACGCGAGCGGCACACCCGGGCGCTGGAAAAGCAGAACCAGCACATGCAGGAGCAGCTGGACAAGATCAAGCAGCTCGAGCGGAGCATGCAGCTGCATTCCGGCTCGGGGGGCGGGTCCGGAGGACCGTAGTCATGGCGGACAGGCAACGCATCATGCTGGTCGACGATGATCCGGGACTGCGGCGCCTGCTCTCGATGCGGCTGGAGGCCGCCGGGTACGGGGTGGACACCCGGGAGAGCGGGGAGGAGGCGCTGGCGAACATCCCGCGGCACCGGCCGGACCTGCTGATCACGGATCTGCGCATGGAAGGCATGGACGGGATGGCGCTGTTCGACAACGTCCGGCGCAAGCATCCGATGCTTCCGGTGATCATCCTGACCGCGCACGGCTCCATCCACGAGGCGGTCAGCGCCACGCGCAACGGTGCCTACAGCTTCGTCACCAAGCCCTTCGACAGCTCCGGGCTGATGGAGCAGATCCAGGCCGCGCTGGCGGTCTCCGGAGGCACGGGCGGTGACAGCAACGCCCCGGACAAGTCCTGGCGCCGGGACATCATCACCGCCAGTCCCCTGATGGAGGAGCTGCTGGACCGGGCGCAGCGCGTGGCGGCCAGCGATGCCTCGGTGCTGATCCGCGGCGAGAGCGGCACCGGCAAGGAGTTGCTGGCGCGGGCGATCCACCTTGCCAGCCCGCGCGCCGAAGGCCCGTTCGTGGCAGTCAATTGCGGCGCCATCCCGGAGCAGCTGCTGGAGTCCGAGCTGTTCGGCCACCGCAAGGGATCCTTCACCGGCGCCACCAGCGACCACGAGGGCCTGTTCCCGGCGGCCAGCGGCGGCACCCTGTTCCTCGACGAGATCGGCGACATGCCGTTTGCGCTGCAGGTCAAGCTGCTGCGGGTGCTGCAGGAGGGACAGGTACGCCCGGTAGGCTCGACCCGCGCGGTGAAGGTGGACGTGCGGGTGGTTTCGGCCACCCACCGCGACCTGGAGGAGGCCCTGGAGGAGAACGAGTTCCGGGAGGACCTCTACTATCGCCTCAATGTGGTCTCTCTGGACCTGCCGACCCTCGGCGAGCGGCGGGAGGACATCCCGGTGCTCGCACGGCACTTCCTCAAGCGGATCGCCCGCCGCTACGATCGCCGCATGGAGGGCTTCGCGCCCGAGGCGCTGGAGCAGCTCGTGAGTGCGCCGTGGCCCGGAAATGTGCGCCAGCTGTACAACGTCGTGGAGCAGGTCGTGACCCTGGCCGCCACGCCCCTGGTTTCCGCCGACCTGGTACGCGAGGCCCTGCGCGAGGAACCGGGCGGGATCGTGCCATTCGCCGAGGCGCGGCGCCAGTTCGAGCGGGACTATCTCGAGCGCCTGCTGCAGATGACCGGAGGCAACGTCAGCCGGGCCGCGCGCCTCGCGCGGCGCAACCGGACCGAATTCTACCGTCTCATGGAGCGCCACCGCCTCGATCCCTCGGCCTTCAAGCCCTCCGAATGAGACAGGTCATCACGTCTTTATGTCGTCAATCGGCGACGGAAAAATCTTGCGTTTTCTCAGATAGTTATGTGTTGTTGACGCAAATGCTGTTGCCGATCAGCGACAGAATATCGTTCCCGGTGACCGTCCGGTTCGCCGAGAACAAGGAAAGATATTGCAAAGTCAATGAGTTAAAGAACATGGCACGGCCATTGCAAACGGCAGGGTGCGCATCGGGAAGCGCGGAGCGGATCGGGAGATCCGCTTGTGTGACACGTAATCCCACTGGATGGCTGAGTAGGGGTCATGGATGGCCCCATCTTTCTCGGGAGCAGACCATTACCCGAGCAATTGCCCAAGACCCCCTTGCCCCCCGACCCGTCTCCTCCTAGCCAAAGGGGGGCTCTTTTTTTGCAGACCCAGCTGTCGGGTGTGCGCCAGAGGCTTGCGTGCGGGTGTCATCGAATTGCCATCGCGCTGCAGCTAAACTGTGTGTTTGCCGCGCGGACCCAGCACCCGTCGGTCCGAGCCGGGCCGCAGGCGGGAGCGTGACTCAGGAGCGCGCCAGGCCGTGCAACGAGTCACTGCGACGAAAGCTCCCGCGCAGTACCGGGCAGGCCGGGGGAGACGCCGGGACGTGGCAGCGCCGCTGGTCGGGTTAGTATGATCGTGCCCATCTCGCTCCTGTCCCGGACAGGACTCATTCCGAACAAGCAACGATGGGCGGCAGCATGGACCAAGGCGGCATCTTCACCTGGCCGGTACGGGTTTACTACGACGACACGGATCTCGGCGGCATCGTCTACCACGGCAATTATCTCCGCATGATGGAGCACGCCCGGACGGAATGGCTGCGCGATCTGGGGATCGAGCAGGATGAGCTGCTGGCTCGTGAGGGCAAGGTGTTTGCCGTGGTCGAGCTCGCGGTGGAATTCCACAAGCCGGCGGTGTTCAACGACCGGTTGCTGGTAACTGCCGAGGTGGTCGAAACCACGCCGGCAACCTTTACGTTCCGGCAGGGCATCTATCGTGGCAATCTGTCGGGAGAGCTGCTCTGCACGGGGCGGGTGCGGGCCGCGTGCATGAAAAAGGGGACGCAGCGGCCGGTCCGGCTACCGGACGCGTTGCGTCAACGTATGCCGCAATGCTGAGAGGATGGACGGGAGCATCATGCCAAACGAGATCTCGATCGTTTCCCTGGTCGCGCACGCCACCGTGCCGGTGCAGATCATCCTGCTCCTCCTGCTGGCCGCGTCGGTGTTCTCCTGGTATCTGATGTTCCTCAAGCGCGGGGAGCTGCGCGCGGCAAAGGGTCGCCTGGGCGCATTCGAGCAGCGTTTCTGGTCGGGCATCGAGCTGGGGGACCTGTACCGGGAGCTGCGTGTGCGCGGGAACACCGAGGGGATCGAGGGCGTGTTCGGGGCGGGATTCCAGGAGTTCCTGCGACTGCGCCAGCAGGAAAGCGTGGACCAGGAAACCGTCACGGACGCCGCGCGGCGGGCCATGGACGCGGCGCAGGCGCGCGAGATGCAGCGACTGGAGGACCGGCTGACGTGGCTGGCGACGATCGGCTCGACCAGTCCCTACGTGGGTCTGTTCGGGACGGTCTGGGGGATCATGAACGCCTTCATGTCATTGTCGGGCGTGCAGCAGGCGACGCTGGCGATGGTTGCACCGGGCATCGCCGAGGCGCTGATCGCGACGGCATTCGGCCTGTTCGCGGCAATTCCGGCCGTAGTGGCGTACAACCGATTCTCCTCGGCGATTGACCACCTGGAGGGACGCTACGACAGCTTCCGCGACGAATTCACCAATATTCTTCAGCGCAGCGCCGCGGGCCCCAGGGCCGAGCGGCGCGCGCAACAGTGAGGACCCGCGATGGCGAGGCGTGGTTCCAAGCGGCCCCTGATGGGCGATATCAACATCGTCCCGTACATTGACGTGATGCTCGTGTTGCTGGTGATCTTCATGATCACCACGCCTCTGCTCAACCGGGCAGTCCACGTCAATCTGCCGCAGGCGTCGGCGCAGCCCCTCAATGCCAAGGAGCTTGAAAAGAACAAGCCGATTGTCCTGACCGTGGACAAGAACGGGAACCTGTTCCTGAATATTGCGTCCGATCCAAAACAGCCGTTATCGGACAGCGCGGTCATGAAAGAAGTGTCGTCCGCGCTGCAGCAGAAGCCGCAGCCGCCGGTGCTGGTGCGCGGTGACCACAGCGTTCCCTATGGACGCGTGGTGGAGGCGATGGTGCTGCTGCAGAAGGCGGGAGCGCCGAGCGTCGGGCTGATGACTCGCCCGCCGAAGCACTCCGGGTAGAGGAGGGAACGTGCGCGCAGACGGCCGCCGCCGCCGACGCTACCTCGCCCTGTCGATTGCGCTGCACGTGGTGGTGCTTACGCTGCTGGCAGTGGGTCTGCACGTGTCACCGGAGCCGGTGCAGCCGGCGGCCCACGGTAAGGTGATCAAGGCCGTGGCAATCAACGAGCAGCAGTTGCAGCAGGAACGGGAGGCGCTGCGACAAAAGCGCGAGGCTGCACAGCGGCGCAAGCGGGCGGAAGAGGCGCGCAAGCGCGCGGAGCAACAGCGCAAAGCCGAGGAGGCACGGAAGAAGGCCGAGCAGCGGCGCCAGGCGCAGGCGGAGGCGCGCAGGAAGGCCGAGGAGGCCAAGAAGCGGGCCGAGGCCAAGAAGCAGGCCGAGGAGGCACAAAAGAAAGCCGAAGCGAAGAAGAAGGCCGAGGCGGAGGCGCGCAGGAAGGCGGAGGCAAAGAAAAAGGCCGAAGAAGAGGCGCGCAGAAAGGCCGAGGCGAAGAAGAAGGCCGAGGCGAAGAAGAAGGCAGAGGAAGCGAAACGCAAGGCCGAGCAACGCCGCAAGCGGCAACTTCAGCAGGCGCTGGCGGCGGAGGAGAAGCAGCGCCAGCAGGCCCGGGCGGCGCGCGCGCGCCAGAGGGCCCTGAACCGGTACGTGGCGGCGATCGCGCAGAAGGTGCGGCGCAACTGGCGGCGCCCGCCCAATGCACCGGACAAGTTCTCCTGTACTGTGGAGGTGCGGCAGATGCCGGACGGCGAAGTTCTCAGCGCGCAGGTGACCAAGAGCTGCGGGAGTCCCGCGTTGGACCGCTCGGTGCAGGACGCGGTGCTGCGTGCGTCGCCGCTGCCGCAGCCGCCTGACAAGGACATCTTCCAGAATGACCTGGAATTCATCTTCAAGCCCTGAGGCAAAGAGGTGGGGACCGGCGTGCGCAGACTGACTCTGACTTTCGCGATGCTCCTCGCACTGCTGGCCAGCGGGCCGGCAAGCGCGACTCTCACGATCCAGATCACCGGCGGCGCCACCGGCGCGATGCCGATCGCGGTGGTGCCCTTCGGCTGGCAGGGCAAGGGGGCCAAGGCTCCGGTAGACGTATCGAGGGTGGTCCGTGACGACTTGGCCCGGTCCGGCTATTTCGCGCCGATCGGCAAGTCGCAGCTGCCCGCGCGACCGACTCACGCGTCCGATGTGAAGTTCCAGCAGTGGCGCAACGCGGGCGTGGATACGCTGGTCATCGGGCGCATCAAGCAGACCGCCGGCAACAAGTACGAGCTGCGCTTTCATGTCTTCGACGCGCTGCGCGGCAAGCAGATCACGGCTTACCAGATCCCGGTCGATCGCGGTCACCTGCGCCATGCGGCCCACCACGTAAGCGACCTGATCTACGAGAAGCTGACCGGCAAGCCCGGAGCCTTCGAGACCCGCATCGCCTATATCAGCGTCAAGCACCAGAACGGCGGCAAGGTGTACCGGCTGATGGTCGCCGACGCCGACGGCTACGACCCGCGTGCGGCGGTCACCACGAGCGAGCCGATCCTGTCGCCGGCGTGGTCCCCCGACGGCAGGAAGCTCGCCTACGTACAGTTCGTGCACAATCGCCCGCGGATCTACGTGCAGAACATCGCCACGGGCAAGCGCCGTGTAGTCTCCAAGCACAAGGGCCTCAACGGGGCCCCCGCCTGGTCTCCGGACGGCAAGAAGCTGGCGATCACGCTGTCGCCTCAAGGTAACGCGGACATCTATATACTCAACCTGAAGTCGGGCAAGCTGACGCAGGTGACGCACGATCCGGGCATCGACACCGAGCCGTCCTGGTCTCCGGACGGCAAGAAGCTGGCGTTTACGTCCGACCGGGGCGGCTCGCCGCAGGTCTACGAGATGATCCTGGCAAACCACTCGGTGCAGCGCCTCACCTTTGAGAACGCCTACAATGCCTCACCACACTGGAGCCCGGACGGCAAGTCGATCGCCCTGGTGACAGAGCAGGGCGGCAAGTTCGATATCGGGGTCGTGAATGTGAAGACCGGATCGCTGCGGGTGCTGAGCGACGGCCCCATGGACGAGTCGCCGAGCTTCGCGCCGAACGGGTCGATGATCATGTATGCGAGCAACGACGAGGGCCGCGGGGTGCTGGCCACGGTTTCCTTCGATGGCGGTGCCCGACAGCGGCTCTCCGGACAGAACGAGGACGTGCAGGAGCCCGCCTGGGGGCCGTATTCGGCCAGCGAGCGTCAGCAGCAGTGACGGGTTGGCCGGGAGAACCGTGACTACAAGGGTCGCGGAGAGCCGGGGACGCGCGGCAACGGCGTCTGCGGCCGTTGCCGGATGTGGTCGCGACAACAGAGGGAGAACACCGTGAAGTACTTGCTCAGGGTTACGATGATCGCGTTGATGGGGGTGGCGCTGTTCGGATGCGCCTCCAGCGGCACAACCGGTCCCTCGTCCGGCGGGCCTCAGGCCGAGCAGTCGGGCGGCAACGGCACTTCCGGCGTCGGCGGGAATGGCGCGATGCAGGGCCAGCCGCTCAGCGGCCAGAATGGCCAGCAGGCGAGCCAGAAGCAGGGCCCGCCCAAGGACAAGATGATCTACTTCGCCTTCGACAGCAGTACGATCAAGGACAAGTTCCTGCCGCTGCTCGAGAAGCATGCCCAGTACCTGATGAACCATCCGCAGCAGAAGGTGACGCTGGAGGGCAACACGGATCCGCGGGGCACGCGCGAGTACAACATGGCCTTGGGCCAGCGCCGTGCCGAGTCGGTCAAATCGCTGCTGATGAGCGACGGCGTGTCGGCGGACCAGCTGAGTACGGTGAGCTACGGTGAAGAGCGGCCCGCAGTCTCCGGTCCCAACGACAACCCGAAGGCGTGGGCCAAGGACCGGCGGGTGAAGATCGACTATCAGCAGCAGTGAGGTGACTCCCATGCGGCGCTATCGCCTGTGGCTCGTCCCCGTCCTCGTGGTCGCACTGGGCGGGTGCGCGGGCTTCCAGTCCCAGGGCGGCGGCCAGGGAGGGCAGCCGACCACCGCGCAGCGCGTGGACCAGCTGCAGCAGAAGGTCCACGAGCTGTCGCGCCAGGTCAACGCGCAGGGACAGGTCAACCTAACCGCCCAGGTGCAGCAGCTGCAGCAGGACGTGCGCAAACTGCGCGGCCAGGTCGAGGAGAACCAGCACAACCTCGACGAGCTGCGCCAGCGCCAGCGCGACCTCTACGTGGACGTGGACAAGCGCCTGCGCGCGCTGGAGACCGGCCAGGCCGGCTCGAAGGGACAGTCCGGCGGCGCCGCCGCCTCTGGTCAGTCGGGGCAGCAGAGTGGCCAGGCCTCCGGCGGCGGCGGCAACGACGAGAAGGACTATGAGGCCGCCTTCACGCTGCTCAAGAACGGCCGCTACGCCAAGGCCGTCAGCGCATTCCAGCAGTTCCTCAAGGCGCACCCGAACAGCACGTACGCGCCCAACGCCCAGTACTGGATCGGCGAGGCGAAGTACGTCTCGGAGGACATGGGCGCGGCGATGCAGGCGTTCCAGACGGTGGTGGGCAACTATCCCTCCAGCGACAAGGTGCCGGACGCGCTGCTCAAGATCGGTTACATCCACTACCAGAACAAGGACTGGAAGAAGGCGCGCAGTGCCTTGCAGAAGGTGGTGAACAAGTACCCCAACAGCGGCGCCGCCCAGCTGGCCAAGCAGCGGCTCGCGCGCATGGACCGGGAAGGGCACTGAGTCGCGTGTCCGGATGAGCATGAGCGAGACGGCGACACCAGTAAGGCATCCCCGGCAGGAGGGCAGGGCCCGCCGCAGCGTGCAGCTGCGGATCACGGAGATCTTCCACTCGCTGCAGGGCGAGGCGCGTACCGTGGGCCGCCCGACGGTGTTCGTGCGCCTGACCGGATGCCCGCTGCGCTGCGTCTACTGCGATACCGGCTACGCTTTCCACGGCGGCGAGCTGATGGAGATCGAGCAGATCGTCCGCCGGGTCGGCACGTGGGGCACGCGCTTCGTAACCGTCACCGGCGGCGAGCCGCTCGCCCAGGCCGGCTGCCCGGAGTTCATGCGTGGCCTGTGCGATGCCGGCTACGCGGTGTCGCTGGAGACCAGCGGCGCAATGGATATCTCGGCGGTGGACCGACGGGTGAGCCGGGTGGTGGACATCAAGACACCGGGCTCCGGCGAGGTCCACCGCAACCTCTACGCCAACCTCGGCCAGCTCACGCCGCACGACCAGCTGAAGTTCGTGCTGTGCGACCGGCGGGACTACGAGTGGGCCCGCGACTTGGTGAAGGGTTGCGACCTCACGTCCCGCTGCGAGGTCCTGTTCTCGCCGAGCCACGGGGTGCTCGGCGCCGCCACGCTCGCCGACTGGATCGTGGGCGACGCCCTCCCGGTGCGCTTCCAGATCCAGCTGCACAAGTACCTCTGGGGCGATGTCCCGGGACGCTAGCCGGCACCACGCCGTGGTGCTGCTCTCCGGTGGGCTGGATTCGGCCACCACGCTGGCCATCGCCCGCAACGACGGCTTCCGCTGCCACGCCCTGAGCTTCCGCTATGGCCAGCGCCACGACGCCGAGCTTGCCGCGGCCGCCCGGGTGGCGGAGCATCTGGGGGCGGTCGAGCAGCGCGTGATGCAGATTGACCTGGCCACCTTCGGAGGCTCGGCCCTGACTGATCCGGGGATCGAGGTACCCACGGAGCCCACCGAAGGCATCCCGGTCACCTACGTTCCGGCCCGCAACACGATCTTCCTTTCCTTTGCCCTGGGCTGGGCCGAGGTGCTGGGCGCGCGGGACCTGTTCATCGGGGTCAACGCGGTCGACTACTCCGGCTATCCGGACTGCCGCCCGCAGTTCATCGAGGCCTTCGAGACGCTGGCCAACCTCGCCACCCGCGCCGGGGTGGAGGGAGACCAGTTCACGATCCACGCCCCACTGCTCGACCTGTCCAAGGCGGAGATCGTGCGCCGCGGCACGGCGCTGGGGGTCGACTACGCGGGCACTGTCTCGTGCTACCAGGCGGACGGGGAAGGCCGCGCCTGCGGCACCTGCGACGCCTGCCGGCTGCGCGCCCAGGGCTTCCGCGAGGCCGGCCTGCCCGACCCCACGCGCTACCGGGGCTGATCCGGCCGGGTTGCGATTTGCCGCAGGTGGGTTATCATCCGCCTGCCCCGCAAGCCCTGTCTCGCCTGCGTTCCGGGCTGTTAGCTCAATGGTAGAGCAGTGGCCTTTTAAGCCATTGGTTCTGGGTTCGAGTCCCAGGCAGCCCACCAAATTCAATGAGTTGCGGAAGTGGTATTTTGGATGCAGCGGCGATTTTGCAAGGTTATTGCAAGCTTGCAATATTCGGCCGGTCGATGGCGGGCTATCGGGTCGGTTTGACGGGGACAGGCTTACGTACGTACACGCGCTGGAATGTCTTCTCCGAGGTGTGCCCGAGAAGCTGGTAGGTGCCTCCATCCGAGGCCGCTTTGGCCCGAAGGTCGTGGATCGTGAAGCGCTCGGAAATTTTCCCACCGGCGTGCAACTCGCGCTGGATCTTGCCCCACATACTCAGAAGCCCGGAGACGGTAAGTGGGTTGCCGCGGGTATTTACCAATACCCGGGTGTGAGTGACCGTTTTCTTCTTTCCCGCCTCGTGCTGGGCTAGAGCGATATCGATCGCCGTCCGAAGTGCCGGGGACCACTGCACGAGCAGCTTCTTGCTGGTCTTGCTCTGTCGAAACAGGATGCCTTCGTCGGTGAGCTGTTGCCGGGTGAGGTTCAGCAGGTCCCGCTCTCGCTGACCCGTGAGGATCGCCAGGTCCATCAGCACGGGAATGTAGGGCGCCTTGTCCTTGCAGGCCTCCGCCATCGCCATGACTTCCTCGTCGGAGGTGTCCAGAGGGCGGCGATCCCCAAGCATCTCGGCAAGATCTGCCAAAGCGGCGAGCTGGATCGGTTGGCAACTGTTTCCAAAATGGAAACAGTTCGGCTTATCTGTTGGTGGGCTTTCTTGACCGCAATGGAAGGTTGTTGACCAATCAGGGTGAGCCGGTCATCGACAATGTGGGGCTCGCCGCACTGACGCTGCTGGTGGCGGAATCCGAGTCTTCCCAAAAGACGAACATGATCCGGCTCATCATGAACATGCTCGCTGCGCGACCAAGGTCGCGTTGAATGTCGGCTTGCCCGGGGTCGAGCCGTACCACGAATGGGGCAGCCCCGGGGATCGTCTTGTTTGGTATGACGCATAACGTTATAGTTGCCGTATGATCCGTAGCTTTCGCGGCAAGGAGGCTCGCAAGGTCTGGGAGGGACGCTTCTCAAGGCAACTCCCTGCGGCAAACCAGCACGTGGCCCGCCGAAAGCTCAGGATGCTCCACAACGCTGTTTCGCTGGAGGACTTGCGTATCCCGCCCGCTAACCGGCTTGAGCCCCTGAGCGGAAAACGGCAGGGACAGCACAGCATCCGGATCAACGATCAGTGGCGAATCTGCTTCGTCTGGAACGACGGGGCGGAGCAGGTCGAGATCGTCGACTATCACTAGAGGGCGAGGTTTCGATGAGTGAACTGGCGAACATCCATCCCGGTGAGGTCTTGCTGGAGGAGTTCCTCAAGCCGATGCGCCTCAGCCAGAACCGTCTGGCGCGCGAGATCGGCGTCCCGCCGCGACGCATCAACGAAATCTGTCTGGGCAAGCGCGCGATCAGTGCGGACACGGCGGTTCGTCTGGCCGGGTATTTCGGCAACAGCGATCGCTTCTGGCTCGGCCTGCAGATGGACTACGACCTGGAAGAAGCCCGGAAGCGCGTGCACGCGGCCTAGGAAACCGCACCGGCTCCTGCGGCAGCCGTTGTAGTCACGTTTGCCGGTCTCAGGGATGAGACGAGGTGCCGGCGACTGTTGCAGGAAATGCAACTTTGAGTCGAAAGCCGGTGGGTCTGCAACGTGCTCACGCTGTACGACAGTACCGTCTGACCAGCGGCGATTCCGTCTAACTCCACCCCCGAAGCCGGCATTCCGAGGGGGTCGAGCCGGGCCGAAACGTTAGAGAATTGGATTTTAACTAACTGAAATAGCAAAGAAACGTCCCGGCCTTTTTTGCCATTGGTTCTGGGTTCGAGTTCCAGGAAGCCCACCAAATCAGCAAGGTACGCGAACCAGGTTCGCCGGCTGCGTTAGACGCCTCCGGGAGCAAGTCTCCGTCATCGTTATGCAAAGCAGCGGTCGGCGGGCGGTGTGCTGCTTCTCGGGAACGGGAGTCGAGGCGGATGATGTGCCGGGCATACCCGGCAGCCGTTGAGGGTTGGGGGGGCAGGATGGCTCCGTCGCTGGAGCGGGATTTTCGGGGTTGGAATTGGTGGCCTAAGAGCCACTTCAGCCGCAGTCTGGCAATATGTGTCAACAGATCAAATGGTTGCCATGGTTCGACCCCGCCCGAAGGGACGCCTCTGACGAATCCACGGTATGGCTGAGGGTCCCTATGATACGGGATCAGTGTGCTCGGCCGCGGGGCGCGCCGGAACTTCCTCCGGGACGAAATCTGTGAGCACTGCCCTTGACCTGACTCCGTTCGTGGGACGATATCTGATCCTACAGGCCCAACGTAGCACTGGAGGACGGCATGGCGGCTCGAGATTCCAACTCACAGCCCAATGGCGGAAAGCGCCAGCTGAGGTTTCACGTACCGAACTATCACCACACCTCCCCTTTCGGAGAAGACTGGTTCGGGGTGCGAGCCGAGCGATTCGCCCGCTTCTTCGGAACCCCGAAGTTCCTTATTGCGCAGACCGTCATCGTCAGTCTTTGGATTGCGGCGAACGTCGCGGGTGTTGCGCGCTTCGACGTCTATCCATTCATCCTGCTGAACCTAATGTTCAGCCTTCAGGCGGCCTATGCGGCGCCGCTGATCCTGCTGGCCCAGACACGCCAGGCCGACCGCGACAAGATTCTTTCCGAGGCGGATGCCCATCACCGGGAGGCGCTGGCTGCCGCTGCCGAAGAGCGCCAGCGAATTGCCGTCGACGAGACGACCAGGCTAATGGAGTTGCTGGAGCAAAACACCGAGCTGACGGAATTGACGCGAAAGCTCAGCGAGCGGATCGAGGCGATGACCCAGGAATTGCACACGCGCATTGTGCGAGCGGGCACGCCCCCGGAAAGCGGTACATGAGACTGTCCAGCCAACCAGGCCATTCGAATCAATCCGGATCGAGCACGTCGGGCTCAAAGCCTGGATGGTACTCGGGGAATGCGCGTTACAGTGAACCGGCAAAAGTAGCGGCCGACCCAGAAGGCCGGCCGCTACTGGTAAAGGGGTGCGCCACAGAGCGGGATCAATTCGGCGAACCGTTGCCCTGATCGGTGCTGCCGTTGGAGGAACCGTTGTTCATAGGCTGCTGGGCACCAGAGTTGTCCTGCTGCATCTGGTCCGTTCCGTCGCTCTGGTTTTGCTGCATCTCCTGGGTGCCGTTGCTCTGGTCCTGTTGCATTTGCTGGGTGTCGCCTCCGGTCGTATTCGCGCTCGGCTGCTGCTCCTCCGTCGTGGACGCGGCGGAGTGCTCCTGAGTGCTGCTCTTCTGCTGGCAGCCGAGCAGGAGCCCGGTTGAGAGGATCGCAACGCCAGCAAAGGTCGTGAATCGAATGGCCATCGGGGACTTCCTCCCTCGAGA
>Ga0102962_1000054_pt1 | contig 70464 bp, 45 predicted proteins | sample SalPonF2_C_D2_MG_FD_84519 | JGI IMG/M metagenome (GOLD analysis project Ga0102962, IMG submission 84519) | Salt pond soil microbial communities from South San Francisco under conditions of wetland restoration - Salt Pond MetaG SF2_C_D2_MG ...
CGATGTTGCGCCGGGAGAGGTTGTCCACGATCACCACCTCGTGCCCGCGCGCCGACAGATGCAGCGATGTCGGCCAGCCGCAGAAACCGTCTCCGCCCAGGACTGCTATTTTCATCCCGCTCTTCCTCATCGTTTCTCTTGTCTCGCTGCCTCCCGGTCCGGACACGCTACCGCCCTTGGATTCGGCGCCGATTCCAAAGAGCGCTTCCGCGGGCGGATTGTGGCGGCGCGCTCAGGCGCGCCGGATGCTACCCAGCGGCAGGGTCATGCGCACCTGCTGCTGCAGCATGCTCAGGAACAGGACTACGCGCTCGTTGCCGTCGAAGGCGTGGAAGATCGCGTCCAGGCCGCGGAACGGGCCCTCGGTGATCGTCACCGCCTGGCCGGGTTCCAGCGCCGGGCGGGGCCCGTCCGGCGCCTCGACGCGGCGGCGCATCTCCTCGACGATCCCGTCGGCCACCGGGGCGGGTTCGCCGCCGAAGCCGACCAGCCGGAGCACGCCGCGCGTGGAGCGGATCGGGCGCCAGTCGTCCACCCAGTGCCGCAGGCGGATGAACAGGTAGTTGGGCAGCAGGGGCTCCTCGCGCACCACGCGCTTGCTGCGGTAGATCTTCTCCACGCGGATCCGCGGCAGGAAGGTCTCGTAGGCCTGGTTGCGCAGGTGCGCCTCGGCGCGCTGCGCCTGGCGCGAGCGCGACTGGATCACGTACCAGCGTGCCGGCGTGTCGGACTCGCTCATGCTTTCCTGCCCCCGAATCTGCCTCAGTGAGCGCCCGGGTGGTCTGTCGCCACCTCGGCTCTGAGCGCCTCGATCTCTTTCTCGAGCCGTTCGTATTCATTCAGCTTGCGCGCCAGGAAGGCGCGCGTGATCCGGCTCTTCTCGCCCAGGCCCCGCGGCGTCAGCGTGTACAGATAGGCCCGCTTGTTGCGGCTGTTGCGGAAGTTGCCGACCTTCACCAGCCCCTTGTCCAGCAGCGCCCGCAGGCAGTAGTTGACCTTGCCCACGCTCACGCCCATCTCCCGCGCGAGGTTGCGCTGCGACAGCGCCGGGTTCTGCTCCAGCAGCCGCAGCAGGCGGTAGCGGGTCTCCTCGTCGAGCGTGTGTTCAACCATTGAACATATGCTAGACGGCGATCACGCTCCGGTCCAGTCCGGCCCTTTGGTTTCTACCGCGCGCACCCTTCGCCTGGCAAGCGATGCCTATAATTAGTCGCAACACATAGTCGGAACACAAGCATGCAACCCCCGAATGGGGGGGGCACGCTTTGGGCATGGCGCTGCCTAATGGTCTATCCTTGCCAGGTACAGATCGTTAGCTACCAATACTAATGCTCTTCGCGACACGCCGTGTCGCAAGCGGACGCGACGATCAGGACAGGCAGAAATCAAGAACACAGGGCGAGGAGCGTTCGGGGCACGCGCTTCCAACCCATGGACGGACTTCCCGGGGCGCAATGAAAGTCTCGATCATAACCACGGCGTTGAACGCCGAAGCGACCATTCGCAGTTGTCTCGACAGCGTCGCCGCGCAGCGACGCGAGAGCCCGCAGGGCCGGGCGGTCGAGGTCGAGCAAATCGTGGTGGACGCGGCCTCCGGCGATGCCACCTGCGCGATCGCGCGGGAGTACCCGGAGACCGTCCGACGGATCGTCTCCGAGCCCGACCGGGGCATCTTCGACGGCATGAACAAGGGGATCGCCCTGGCCAGCGGCGATGTCACCGGCATCCTCAACGCGGACGACTTCTACTCGCAGCCCGACGCGCTCGGCCGGGCGGTGGACGCCATCGCGGGCGGCACCGACGCCTGCTACGGCAACGTCGCCTACGTCGATCCGGACAACCCCTTCCGGTGCCGCCGCCTCTGGCGCGAACGCCCCTTCCGGCGCACCCGCTTCCGCTACGGCTGGATGCCGCCGCACCCGAGCGTGTTCGTGCGCGCCGGCGCCTACCGCCGCTACGGCGCGTTCCGGCTGGACATGGGCACTGCCGCCGACTACGAGCTGATGCTGCGGCTGTTCTACAAGCGCCGGCTGCGCGTGACGTACGTGCCCCAGCTCTGGATCGCGATGCGCCAGGGCGGGGCGAGCAACGCCTCGGTCCGCGGCCGCCTGCGCGCCAACCGCATGGATCGAAGGGCCTGGCGCGTCAACCACGTCACGCCCGTCCCCGGCCTGCGGCTGATGAAGCCGCTGCGCAAGGTGCCGCAGTTCCTGGCCGGCGGCAAAGACGAGCTGGTGGCGCACCTGGCGCTGGTGCCGGAATCGGCCCTCACCGACGCCCGGGAGCGGCTGCGCAGGTCGGCATGACAGCGCGGTCAGCACCCTGCCGAGTTTTAGGTGGGGACGGTGCTTGGGCGCCGCCGGGCACCGCCGGTTTTAGGTTTTAGGTGTTAGGTTTTAGGTGTTAGGTTTTAGGTAAGAAAAACCATGAGATATAAAGCTCCGGGGACAGTGCACATAACCGCCGGGCCTGGCGCAGCGTCGTTATTCAGCTCTCGAGTTATCAAGTTTCTAGAAGGTATCGCCAGGCCTCAGAGCCGTCGTGCGCTCCGCCCGCGGCCTTGCGGATCCTGATGAAAATGCAGCGCCACCGTACGGGCTGATGATCTTGTCCTGCCCGACCGCGGCGGGAGCCGGGGCGATCGGCGGAATTTCCGCCCTCGGCGCGCCCTCGGTGGCGCACCGGTGCCGTGCCGCGTCTGAAGGCACGCCCGCGTTCAGGTGACGGCGTAGGCTCGCTCTTTGGAGAGCCCGCGCCGCAGGACGCGCCTCACGGCCGGCAGGTCGGCGCTTCCGTAGATCGTCCCCAGTGTCATGCGAAGCGCATCCGAGCACTCCCGGACGGGCCGGATGCGGGGCGGGCCGGAAAGCGCCTCCTCGAGTTTTGCCAGGTCGTAGCCCATGGCCTCCAGCCGCTCCCTGCCGAGCCAGCGCAGGTAGCGCCTCCCCCAGCGCCGGCGCAGCGGGGTGTCGAACGCCTCGCGCCAGGCGTCGACCGACCCGGCCGAAATGGCGCTGTACCTGGAGGCCCCGGTGGGGTCGCCCATGCTGCCGGAGAATCGGACGTCGGTGTAGCGATCGAGGACGCTCGCGTCGTAGTCGAGCTCCAGGTGGGCAAAGATCCGCGGCCACAGGTCTTGCGGGCGCTCGACCATGTCCTCGTAGCGGACCGGGAACAGGCGTTCCGGTGATGCCTGTGCGGCGCGGATCAGGTTCTCCAGCCCCTTGTAGAGGTCCACGTTGAACCGGTACAGGTTCCAGCGTCCGCGGCGGGACCAGGTGTTGATGATGGACGCGGCGATTGCGAGCGGGTTTCGCCAGAGCAGGATGCACCTGGCCTCCGGGAAGATCTCGAGGATCTCGTCGACGACCAGGTGATACCGCGGCGTCTTGTCGACGAAGTGCGTCGCCTCGGGCCCGGCCGACGCGCGATACAGGCTGAGGCAGAGATCATGGACCGCGGCGTAGTAGTCGGACCGCCCCCGGGGCAGTGTGTCCACGAACTCCCCGACGGCCTTCGCCGCGGTTCCCTGGACGTACTCGGTACGTATCCCTTGCCCCCGCAGCGCGTACACCAGCGGCAGCAGGATCCAGGGCTCGGCAGCCGAGGCGACGGCGGGGTGGGCGGCCAGGATCTTCTGCACGAGTGTCGAGCCCGACCGCGGCAGCCCGAAGACGAAGACGGGTTTTATCGGCATTCTGGTGCAGCGCTCCTGCCGTGGTGGCTCGCTGCAGTCTCGCCGAGGCGTCCGGGCAGTTCAACCGGAAAGCGGCGTGTGAAAGGAGCAAGCCCGACGCGCGGCGCGCGGGGATCGCCCGGCCCCCGGCGATCCTCCATGGGAGGCGGACCTTGCGAAGGCCGCTGCATTCCGGTCCTTCCGGAAGATTGGTATGTTGTCCACGGGGCGCCCCCTGCCGCACGGGGCGGCCTCCGGAGGATGCTGCCGACTGCACCGGACCCGGGTCGACGCTGTGCGGAGGCGTCGAAGCGGTGCGGTCCAGCCCCGTCTGAATAACGAGAGGAACCACCGACATGGCCCGCATCGCCGTCCTGATGGCCTGTCACGACCGGCGCGAGCACACCCTGGAGTGCCTGCGCAACGTCCATCGCCAGGCGCTGAGGCCGGGGGACGAACTCGACGTGTGGCTGGTCGACGACGGCAGCTCGGACGGCACGGCGGACGCGGTCCTCCGGGATTTCCCGCACACCCGGGTCTTCTACGGCGACGGCTCGCTGTTCTGGGCCGGCGGGATGCGCAAGGTGTTTGCCGCGGCCATGGGCGAGGGCTACGACTTCTACCTCTGGCTCAACGACGATACTCACCTGCGGGACGACTGCATCGTCACCCTGCTGGAGACCTACGAGGCGGAAGTCCGTAACGGGGGGAAGTCGCCCGTGGTGCTCGGGAGTTGCGTGGATCCGGACACGGGCGAGATCTCCTACGGGGGCTGGTTGCTGGCAAGCCAGAGGTTTCCGGTACGGTCGGGACGCGTACCGATCGCCAAGACCGCACAGGCCTGCGACGTGGGTAACGGGAACTGCGTGCTCATCCCGCGCGAGGTGGCCGAATCGGTGGGCAACATCGATCCCGCGTTCGTGCACGGACTGGGAGACTTCGACTACACGCTGCGCGTGCGTAAGGCCGGATTCCCGTTGCTGGTCGCCCCGGGGGTCGCGGCCGACTGCCGGCCGCACGGGCAGCTCAGGCGAGCCCACTCGTTGCGCGAAATCCGGCAGCAGTGGCGCGATTTCCTCTCGGTCAAGCAGACCCCGCCGGCGCCGTGGGTCGTCTACACGCAACGGCACGCCGGTCCCTTCTGGGTGGTTCTGTTCCTGTATCCGTACGCGCGGTTCTGGCTGCGTGCGTGTGCGCAGTGGCTGCTGCGTCGGCGCTAGGACGGCCCGCTCGACGCTCCCCGGCGCGGATGGCATGCTTCCGCCTTTGGCGCCGAGCGGCGCTGCCAAAAGAGCAAGCCTGTGCTCTATCTGCAGAAGATCATCACCCAGCTCGCGTACCCGCTGGACGCTTCGCTGCTGCTCGCGATCATCGCGGTGCTGGTGCTCTGGGCCGGCCGGCGGCGCCTCGGGCTCGGCTGCCTGGTGCTCGCGATTGCGTGGGCCTGGCTGTGGTCCACGCCGGTGGTGTCCAATGCGCTCCGGCTGACGCTGGAACACCGGTATCCCGACAAGCCGGTGGCGCAGTACGCGAGGGCCGACGCGATCGTCGTCCTCGGCGGCGCCCTGGTGCCGGCGGTCCCGCCGAAGTTCCCCTACCCGGACCTCCTGCCCGAAGCCGACCGGGAGTGGCAGGCCGCGCGCCTGTACCACGCCGGCAAGGCGCCGCTGGTGATCGCCTCCGGCGGCAGGCTCCCATGGCTGGGCGTGAACACGCCCGAAGCCGTGGCGATGCGCAAGTTCCTGGTGGCCCTGGGCGTGCCGGCCGGCGCCATCGTGCTCGAGACCCACAGCCGCACGACCCGCCAGAACGCCGTCGACGTCAAGCCGATCCTGGAGCGGCTGGACGTCCACAAGGTGCTGCTGGTGACCTCCGCCCTGCACATGCCCCGCGCGCTGGCGACGTTCCGTGGCGAGGGCATCGACGCGGTCCCGGCGCCGACCGACTTCGACGTGCGCCCGCGCCCGTACAATCTGCTCAGCTTCCTGCCGGACTCGGACGCGCTGGCCAACAGCGCGCAGGCGCTGCACGAATACGCGGGGATGTTCGTATACCATCTTCGCGGCTGGACTGAGGCGGATGCGGCACTGATGCGACAGGCCGGCTCGACCGGGCAGTCGACGGCGGGACGGTGATGGCGTGGTTCGCCGCGAGTTCGCAAGTGTTTAAGTTCTTAAGTTGTTAAGTTATTAAGTGAAAACAAGAACATACAGAGATCCGGGGACAGTGTATATAACCGCCGGGCCTAAGCCCGGCGGAGTTTTAAGTGTTAAGTGTTAAGTTTTAAGTGAAGCGAAATACGAACCCGCCGGGGCCTCGGAGCTCGATGTGACTGAGCTGTTTGCACAATCGCGTGACGCGCGTCCCGCTTCGGTCAAGGGCCCTGGTGCCGGGGCCGTTCGCGCGTGAGCGCCGGCCGCCGCGACGGACTGCTGGCTCGCCTGCGCGGGGAGGGGCTCGGGGCCCACCTGCTTCGCGGGGCCGGCGGCAACATCGCGGTCGCTGGCGGGGCCCGGGCCCTGTCGCTGCTCGCCTCCGTGCTTCTCGCCCGCGTGCTCGCGCCGTCGGGCTACGGCGTGTACGCCTTCGCGATTTCGCTGATGGGCCTGCTGCAGGTTCCGGCCCAGCTCGGTTTGGGCCAACTCCTCTCCCGCGAGTTGGCCTCGAACGAGGCGACCGGTCGCTGGGACCTGGCGCACGGGCTGCTGCGCCGGGCCGCACAGCTCGTGACCCTGTCCACGGTGGTGATCGCCCTGGTCACCCTCGCGGTGCTGTGGACCGCACCGCTGCACGTCTCCCGCGAGGGCAGGCTCACGCTCACGGTCGCCGTCGGGTTCATGGTGGTCAACGCCTACGGCATGCTCGGGCAGGCGACGCTCATGGGCCTTCGGCGCGTGATCGTCGCCCAGATCCCGATGCAGATCGGCCGACCCGCGCTATTCCTGGCCGGCGTGGCGGGCCTGTGGTGGTTTGCGCACGGGCGCCTGGATCCGCTCACCGCCATGGGCGCCAATGTGCTGGCGGCGGCGGCAATGCTTGCCGTCCTGTTTCTCCTGGCCGGCCGGAGCTTTCACTCCCGCGCCGAACGGGTGCCCCCGCGCTTCGAGACCCGCCGCTGGCTGGCCAGCGCCCTGCCGTTCACCTTCATGGCGGGCCTGGGCGTGATCAATTCGCAGACGGACATCGTGATGCTGGGCCTGATGAAAAGCGCCCACGATGTCGGAATCTACCGGGTCGCGGTCGCCGGCGCCGGGCTCATCCCGCTGGTATTGATGGCCGTCAACAACGCCATCGGCCCGACCCTGTCGCGCCTGCACAGCCAGGGGGACCGCGCGAGACTGACCCGGGTGGTGCGCCTGGCGGCATACGCCGGCCTGCTCGGCGGACTGGCGGTGCTGGCGCTGTTCGCCGTCTGGGGCCACGACCTGATCCGCCTGGTCTACGGGACGGTCTACCTGGTCGCCTGGGCTCCGCTGATGATCCTGGCGGTCGGCCAGACCACCAACGCCGGCATGGGCCCGGTGGGCCTGGTGCTCAACATGACCGGCTATGAAAAGGACGCCTTCTTCGGCCTGGCCGTCGCCGCGGTGGTGAACATCGCCCTGAACGCGGCGCTGATCCCGTTCTGGGGCACGCTCGGCGCGGCGACCGCGACGGCGATCTCGACGATGGTCTGGAACGTTTTGATGGCGTGGCGGGTGAAGGCGCGGCTGGGGTTCGTTCCGCTGGGGGTGGGTACGTCGAGGTTGCAGCGGTGATTCAACTCCGGTGGCGCGATCCGGGGCGCGCCGCGAGTTTTAGGTTTTAAGTTGTTAAGTTATTAAGTTGTTAAGGGCAGGTGGTCCGCCAGTGTGGGGGTAACCGTTTCTGTGGCGGTGGTCGGCAGACGGGCAAGGGTCAGTCGAATATGTCGGACGGCAACTCGAACAGTCTGATCAGGTCTTTCAGGTAGCCGGGCTGGATACGGCGTTTGTCGTTGCCGTGGTGGGGCAGGGGGATAATGTCGTCCCGTCACCGGATCGACGAGCATCCGGTGGCTTCCCTTGCCTTTCCTGGTGTGCACTTGAATCCCCTTGCGTTCCGCCCGGAGACGCTTGAGGACCTCCCTGTACTCCAGCGCCCTTGGCATCGAAACGTCAGGCTAAGCTCTCGAAGCGATGCTTTGTGGCCCGCGGAAGGGGCATGTCGCTGGCCGCGTACTCCTCGTCGGCCCCTACACCATCGTCCTTGCGTTCGAGGTACTGGCGCATGCTCTTCTGTCGAGCCTGCTGATACAGTTCCACGTACTGTGGATCCGCGGGGATCCAGATTTCGTCCAGCGTGTTGCGCTGAACGGCGAAGGACACCTGGGCCTCGATCGCATCACGCAGCTCGTCGAGGGCTTCCTCGAAAGTCGCCCCGTAGCCTCGTAGACTCATATCGAGCGCGATGGCGCACCACTCACCGTCCTCGTGCAGCCCGAGGACCCGCACGCTGAATGTCTGGCCCGGCATGCTTTCTCCCGTCGGCAATCGCGCGCCAAGTCAAGTCGCACTTAACCAGAGGTTACAACACGTAGCGCGTAACGACACGTGTTCGAGGACGGGGATGCCGTGCAGTGTCGATCTTGAGGATTACCACGGATGCGCGAGTCAATGAGGGATCCAAACCGCAAGCCCACGCACCCCGGCGCGGTTCTCCGCGAGGACGTGTTGCCTGCGCCGGGCATTACGCAGACCGAGCTTGTGCATCGTCTGCGGGTATCACGCATGACGGTCCGTGAACTGCTGCATGAGAAGCGCGCGATGTCGCCGGACATGGCCGTACGAGTCGGCCGGCTCACGGACACGACACCGGAATCGTGGCTGGCGATGCAGGATGCGCTCGACGTGTGGGAAGTCCGGCAGAGCCCGGGGCATGCCGACATCGAGCCGATTGCCGGTTGAAACCCGGCTGTGCCGCGCCAGGCCGTCCGGCTCAAACCCATCGGTCTCCGCAAACCCAGGCCGGTTACCAGTGCGATTTCGGCGATGGTTGGGGGGCACGAGGCGTACATGGAATTCCGGGGACAGTATACATAACCACCCCGACTATGCCCGTCGGAGTTTTAAGTTGTTAAGTTATTAAGTTGTTAAGGGCAGGTGGTCGGCCGGTGTAGGGGTGGTAACCGTTTCTGTGGCGGTGGTCGGCAGACGGGCGCGTCATCCACCGAGAGCGGTAACGAAAGGTTTGCACACCGGGTGGCGCGGTATAGGTTTACCCGGACGTTCGCGCTGTGGGCCCTGCAGGGGCAACCGGGCGAACCGGCGAACAACAACAAGCAAAAAGAAACCCCCTGGGGGCAGGGGGCAAAGTGCGTGAAAGGACGAGGGGAGTCCTTTCAGGGGGGAGAGCTGAAAAGGCTTGGGTGCTGCGGGCTCAAGCCTGTTTTCTGCGCCGTGTAAGAATCTGGTCCCCATTATAAGTACGATTCCTGAATGTTCGATGAATGCCGGCTTTGCATCTGCCGACAGCAGGGCGTTGGGGGTGCTCAGGGGCGCTTTTGCGGTGGGTTGGCTCGGGGCGGCACTGGGCCAGTTTTAAGTTTTAGGTTTTGAGTTTTAAGCAAGAACAAGAAGTTATCCAATTTCGGGGGCACCTTACATAGGCGACGGGCTGGTGGCGCCCGTCACGCCACGCCGGCCAGCCGGAAGACGGTCACGCGGTTCTTGCCTGCCTCCTTGCTGGTGTACATCACGCGGTCGGGCGGAGTGGCTCCCGGGACGTCGGGGAGTGTGGCGCTCATACCGGATCGGAACCCGCCCCGGGGGGATCCGGGGCGGGCCTTGCCGGTGTGTGCAGCGTTTCGCCCCCTGCCGTACGTGCTCCGGGCTGCGTGGGGCCGGCTTTTCGGGCCGGACGGGTGGCGCCGGACACGCATTCCTACTCCCCGGCGTACGCGTATCCGGGCGGCCCGGATTCCCGACGACCCTCCCGGTGGTGGTAGCCGCCGCGCCATGAGCGACCGCGCCAGGGACCGGGGCGACGATGGAAGGCCTGCTGCCACGCCGGTGGCAGCCCCTGGTCCGGCCTGTCGTAGTTGCAGACCCCGGTGGGGAATATCTGGCGCAGGCGGGCTTTCTGGGCGTCCGTGAACGTCACGTTGCCATACGCGCCGTCGGCGAGCGCGGTGTCGACGGGCTCGAGCTGGCAGGCGAAGATGTCGTCGATGACGTTCTCCCCCGAGACCACGCGGGCATCGCTGTAGATCGGATACACCCGGGTGCAGGCGCCGCCGTCCGCGGTGTCGGCCAGTACGCGACCGCCGCCCGGGGAGACCTCGCCGTTCCATACGGAGGCCCCCTTCGCGATCAGCGCGCCGGTGCCGTCGTAACAGGCGTCCTGCACCCGCCGGGGCCGTCGGCCCGTCGTCAGCCAGCGGTGCTCCTGCCTCAGCGCCTTGAGCACGAACCGTGTCTCGAGGGCGTCGGAGTCGTTGCCGATCATCCAGATGGCGAGATTGTTGGCATCGCCGCGCGCGCGGATCAGGCGCTGGCGGACGGCGAACGGCTCGCGCGTGGCGTGCTCGTTCAGCTCGGGCTCCAGGTAGGGCTCGACGATGATGATCGGCAGGTGCAGATCGCCGCGGAACACCAGCCCGGCTTCGTATGCGCGCTGCATCGCCTGCAGGCTGCCGTGGCTACGCGGTGCCACGTCGCTCGGGTCCATGTGGTCCTCGGCGGTGGCGTTGCGGGCACTCCACGGATCGATGTTCCCCGGGACGGGGTCGCCCTCGTAGGGGAAACCGGGAGCGACGAAGTCCTGGCGCGGCTTCCAGCCACCGACGTGCGCGTTGAGGTCGAGGAACTCGGTGGTCGTGATGTCGCCGTCGCGCAGCGCCCACAGCCCGTACTGCACGCCGACGTTGTCGTACACGGAACGGCCCAGCGGGGGGCTCGTGCCGGGAATCGGGCCGAAGATGCCGACCAGGTCGTCGAAGAAGCTCAACGGCGTGGCGGCGAGCACCGCCGGATCAATGTAACGGAAGCTGCCCTCGGAGCCGAACAGGGGATTGAAGAACTGCGGTATCGCGCCGCGCCACTGCTCGATGCACACGTCCGAGCCGGGTCCCGCCGAGGTTCCGATGGCGTTGTTGGTCGCGTAGCCGTCGATCCCGTGGAGCCCGACCACCTCCTGGCGGTTCGCCCAGGTCGTCCACTTCGGATCCACCTGGCCGGTGCCGTTCACGCGCGCGTCGGTGACGTCGAAATAGTACTGCAGGAGCTCGCAGTCTCCGACCGGGTTCACCTGGGTGATCATGTCCGGGAACGGCTGCACCGGAATCAGGGCGTCCAGGAGCCCGGGATCGCTCTGCGCGTACACCAGCTGCTGAACGGCGCCGCCGGAGCCTCCCAGGCCGAAGGTGTGGCGCGGCCGGGCGTAGCGGCCCACGAACTGCTCCTTGACCATGCGCGCGGTCTCACCGGTCAGCACGAGGTTGTAGGTGGTCGCGGTCGCCGCCCCGGTGGAATTGACCACGGCGTAGCCGCGTGCGAGCAGCGCCAGGGCGCCGGTCTGCTCGCCCGGGGTATGAACGGCCCGCAGGGCGTTGCCGGCATGTGATTGGGTGTGACCGATCCCGGTGCCGCCGATGAAGTAGAAGACCAGCTCGTGGTTCCAGCCGGACAAGTCCGGGTGGTTCGGGGTGTGCAAGTGCGGATGCGGCGCCAGAACCGCGATGGAGTAGATGAAGCGGTTGATCGTGCCGCGTTCGAACCGGACGATGAACGGCCGGCGCCGGCCATGCACCTTGACGGCGGTGACCCCGGACGGCGGGACCGAGGGGCTCCACGGATGCAGCGGCGCGGTGTCCGCGTCCCCCTTCGCGCGGTAGTAGTAGTCGACGCGGGTGGGCGCGCCGCAGTCGGCGCTGTAGCCGACCACGGCGCCGCCCGAGGTGACCGGGTAGCCGATCCCGTCGTGATTGTCGACCACCGGCTGGCCCAGGCCGGCGTCCTGGACCTCGCAGGCGAACGGCTCCTGACGCGGGTTGTCGCTGGCGATCGGCCCCACCTGCCCGACGGCCACCGGCAGAGAATCATCGGCCAGACAGGTTCCGGCGGTGCCGAGAATCAGTGCGCCGACGAGAAGAATGAATGCGTCCCTGAGAAGCGGATGTGACCTGTTCATCTTTTCCCCCTCGGGACCGCGTGGCTGTCAGGACACCCCGTACCCCGGATCGGGTCGACCCATGGCGGCGCCTGTGCGAGCAGTCCCTTGCGTGCATGCCAGCGGTCCCTTGTTCTTTCTTCGGGGGCTGACGACGTGTGTTCCCGGAAGCCTTTTCGTGAGTGATTGGTCGGCCCCGGAATCTAACGATCGTTAGATAAGCTATAGAACACGGTTCGGGGGGCGTCAAAAATCCCGACCGCGAAGGAAGGGCCGGGTGCCGGCCCGCCTGCACGCGATGATGCCCCGGGACCGCGCAAGGGCGGGTGAAGGAATCCCCGCCGGGAGCCCTGAACCCGGAACAGGGAAGCGAGATTCGGGGACAGGGTACATAACCGTCTCGCCTACGCTCGGCGGATTTTCTAGTTGTTGGGTTCTTAGGGTGTCAGGCACGGCTGGTCGGCTACGACAATGAGCGGGGAAAGGGGGATCACCGCCATTACGGGAGCCGCGAGGAGCAGGAACCTCTGCAAACGGCGTCCTGTCTGTACCAGAGTCACCGGGTCCGCCGCATTTCCGGGCCCGGCGTCGACGGATCGACCGGCAGGTGCCTGGTCCGCGGCGAGCCGTGTGCGCGAGTCGTCGATGATCGTTCCGGTACGGTCCGTCGCCCCGTTGGCACCATCCGAGAGACAGGGGGTGAACATGTCCGAGCCCGATACCGACGCCAAGGCCGACGCCAGGGCGGCGCGTCGTATTCTGAGTTTCATCGGGGCCATCATGGCGTTCGCCGTGGTCCTCGCGATCCTCGCCGGCGTCATCGCGCACCTCAGCGGCGGGGGCGGGTCGGCCGGCAAGGTGACCCAGGCCCGGATCCAGCAGCAAATCGCCCCGGCCGGAAAGGGCAGCGTCGCCGGCAAGAGCTAGCCGCGCGTGCCGCAGCAGCAGACGCAGGCTGCGATAGTGCTACGTGTTAATCCCGGCACCGCTTGCATAACCGACGGGCCGCCGTTCGCCGGATTTTCGGGTCGTACCGTTGCCTGGAAAGTGAAAGTGCGGCGCGCTCTACGCGGCGGAGCCGGGGTCGGCATCGGGCGGGGGCAGCGACTGCTGGCGGTCCAGCAGGTCGGCCATCACCTCGACGATGAAGGCCTCCGCGTCGGGAGTGAGGCCGCCGGGAATGCCGCCGTAGACCGAGCCGGTGGACGGCGTCACGTCGGGGTGGGTCCGGGCCCAGTCGACGGCGTCGGCCAGGTCGCGTTCCCAGGCCTCCACCACGCCGGGTTGCGTCTGCGGTCCGGTGACCGCCATGTGGATCGCGTTCGGGTACTGCTGTCCGTTGAGGCGCCAGCCGCGTTCCCGGAGGACGTCGTTGACCAGGTAGATGTCGAACTCGTCCGAGGTGATGCTGAAGCAGAACGTCGGCCGTCCCATGATGCGCAGCGGCGGATGACGCCGCACCGCCGCCTGCATGGCGTCGCTGGTCTCGAAGATACGCCTGGCCCGCTCCAGATAGCCGTCCCGGCCGTACGCGACCATGGCCGCCCAGGTGGCCGCCAGCAGCCCCACCGAGCGGCTGCCCGCGATGCCCGGCGACATGTACTTGCCGCCGGACCAGCCGGGCTCGAAGAAGTACACGCCCCGCCGCAGGGCGGGGTCGCGGAACAGCAGGGTGGAGGTGCCCTTGAAGCCGTAGCCGTACTTGTGCGTGTCGGCCGAGATCGTGGTCACCCCCGGCAGGCGGAAGTCGAACGGCGGGATGTCGTAGCCCAGCCGCTCACCCCACGGAAGGATGAAGCCGCCCAGGCAGCCGTCGACGTGGAGCCCGACGCCGCATTCGAGCGCCAGCTCGGACAGCCGCGGGATCGGGTCCACGGTGCCGTAGCCGTAGTTGCAGGCCGAGCCGATCAGCGCGACGGTGCTGTCGTCGATGCGCTCGGCCATGGCGTCGATATCGGCCAGCGTGGTCCCGGGATCGACCGGGACGACGCGCAGCTCGATGCCGAACAGCTCGCAGGCCTTGTTGAAGGCCGGGTGGGCGGTTTCGGGCTTGACGATGCTGGGGCGCCGGATGCCCAGGCGCCTGCCGTGCTCGCGGTAGGCGAGCATCGCCGTGAGGATGCTCTCGGTCCCGCCCGAGGTGACCACGCCGCAGGGGCCGCCGTCCGCGACCGCGTCGCCGTGGAGCAGGTCGGAGACCATCGCCAGGATCTCGCCCTCGAATCGGGAGGCGCTGGGACACATGTCGCGCTGCAGCGCGTTCATGTGCGCGAACAGGCCGAACGCCCGGCTCATGAACGCGTAGTGGTCGTGGTCGCCGCAGTAGATGGTGCCGGAGCACCGGCCGGTCTCCCAGAGGGCGTCCTCTTCCGCCGCCATCGTGGTCAGCTCCGCGAGGATCTCGTCCCGGGACCGGCCGTGTCCGGGGATGGCGCGCGTCACGCCGTAGCGCTGCGCGTAGGGATGGTCACCGCTCATGGGGAATCCTCCGGAGCGGGCCCGGGTCCGGCACGGACGCGCTCAGCCATTGAGCGCCTCGAACACCGGACGGGTCCGCTCGAAGCTGGACTGGAACTGTTCGAACAGCGGGGCGTAGACCCGGCCGGCCGCGGGGTCGGGCTCGACCACGCCCGACGTGTCCGGCGTGGCCAGCGCACCGTCGGCGCCGGAACGCCCGAGGCGCTCCAGCGCGAGGGCGGCCATGGCCCGGCAGTTGGCGTGGGTCGGCTCGGCCACGCGGCGGATCGGCCGCTCGAGCACGTCGGCGAGGATCCGGGTCCAGGCGTCGGAGCGGGCCGCGCCGCCGGACATCACCAGGGACTCGTAGCGGCGACCCGCGAACGCCTCGACCGCGGGCAGCAGCCGGCGCAGGTTGTAGGCGACCCCCTCCATGGCCGCGCGCACCAGGTGGGCCCGCGTGGTGTCGAGCTTGAGGTTGAGGAAGCCCCCGCGCATGGCCGGATTCCCGTCCGGGGCCAGGGAACCGTTCAGCCACGGAAGGAACAGCAGGCCGTCGCTTCCGGCGGGTACGTCCCCCACCAGCGCGTCCACGCTGCCCCAGGGCTGCTCGACGTGGTGGTCTCCCAGGGCGTCCCGGGCCAGCAGCAGGGATCCCAGCAGGTGGTCGAGGGCGCGCCCGCCGATGCCGTTCTCGGCCATCACGGCGTAGCTGCCCGGCAGCAGCCCGGGCATCGAGAGCACCTGGTTGTCGATGTCCGTGTGCTTGAAGTCGACCTGGTCCACCACGACCGAGGTGGTGCCCACGCACAGGCCGCCGCGGCCGTGCTCGCCGGCGCGCGTGGCCAGGCACGCGGCCTGGGTGTCGTTGCCGCCGGCGATCACCGCGGTCGCCCGCGAGAGGCCCAGCCAGTCGGCCACGTCCGGCAGGACGGTGCCCACGGTGGCGTCGATGGGCAGCAGCTCCGGCAGCATCCGCTCGTCCACGCCGGCCATCGACACCAGCTCCGGGTCGTAGCCGGTGGCCGACAGCGTCCGGTTGTCGCACAGCAGGGACATGAACATGGTGCACTGCGTCGCCGCGGCCCGGCCGGTAAGACGCAGGTTGACGTAGTCGACAGGCTCCAGGAACACGCGGGTGCGGCGGGCGAGGTCGGGGCGGTCGAGCGTCAGGTGGAGGATGTGGGCGAGCGAGTCGTTGCCCGAATCCAGGGGCGGGATCCCGTGGTGCGCCAGGAAGGTCTCGAAGGCCTCGGGATGCCGCTCGTGGATCGCCAGCGTGTGATCGCCGCCGCGGTTGTCCATCCACAGGACCATGTTGGCGGCGGCGCGGCCTTCCGCGTTCACCGGCACGATGGAGGAGTACTGCCCGCAGCAGCCGACCGCGAGGATGTCCTCCGGCGACACCGGCGCGGCACGGACGACCGTGGTGATCGCCGAGGCGACCGCCTGCCAGACCTGCTCCGGATTCTGCTCCGCGTGTCCCCCGGGCGACCGCAGGGTCGTGATGGGCGTGGAAGCGGCCCCGAGCAGGCGGCCGGAGATGCCGTAAAGAGCCGCCTTGGCGGCGCTGGTTCCGAGGTCGATCCCCAGGGCGCAGGGCTCCCGCATGTCGCTACTCCCGCCCCCCGGCGCGGACATCGACTGGCCGGATGCCGCCCGCGCGCGGCACCGGACACTCGGCTGTCTCCAGACTAGTCCTAACCTGATTAGCGGGGCAAGTGGAGCACCCGCCCCGGATGGGGGGATGGGACGGGTGAGTTGTCAAGTTGTGGCAGCGGTTGGCTGGCGCATCGGTGGTGGCTGCCTCGGAAAAAGGGGGTCAGAGACCGTTTTTTCGCTTGCACTCGATCGTGCCTTACCGGTGGTGGCCGCGGCTCTGGGTCGGCGGGCCGAGCTCGACCCGGGCGGGTGCGCCGTCGATCGGCGGGAACACATCCAGCCAGTGACGCCGGCCGCGCCAACCGATGTAGCCGCGGGTATCGCGGTCCGGCTCACGCTGCGCGCGGCCCGAGAGCGACATCCAGGCGCGCGGGCGAATGACGCCGCGGTCCCGTGTCCAGACGGCCACGGCTGGACCGGCGTACTGGAACACGGTGTCCGTGTTGCACTTGATCTCGGGGCCGCCGAGCGGGTCCCGGGAGAGCCGCCCGTCGGGCAGCACGTAGCGGCCCCCGACGATGCTTTCGGGCCGGCCCCCGTGGGCGTCCAGGATGGCGATCAGCGGCCCCGCGAGGGCGTCGGCGGCGTGCTCGGAGGTGGCCTCCGGATCGTCGGAATGGGCGCAGCCGAAGCGGTCCCGGGTGCTCGGGAAGGGATTGGCCGGGTCTTCGCCCGGGATACCGACCGCGTTCCCGCGGGGGAAGATGTACCCGATCATGTCGCCCGCGAGACCGTCGAAGAACCGGTAGCGCGTGTGCATGTGCGGAAGCGGCCAGGCCGGCAGGCCGTACTCCGGGCGCGGCATGTCCTGCGGGCCCTGGAAGCCGCGCAGGTAGGTGAACGGGAACACCTCGCCGGGCAGGCCGATGAAGGACGCGTCGCCCACCCGGAAGGCGGAGACCCGGGTCTTGAACTCCAGCGCGACGGTGGTCGGGTCGGTGGTGGCCGGCGAGGGCAGCGAGCCCGCGGTCGCGTTTACGTACGGCGGCGGCACCAGCTTGACCGAGCACTGGTCCATGTAGAACGGCTGGGCCGCGAACACTCCGGCCAGGCCGCCGGCCTTGAACAGGATGTTCTGCACCGACAGACAGACGTCGCGGTGACCGCCCCAGATATCGGTCGTGCGCGACCACCGGGCGTCGCGGTGCAGCGCATCGATCACGGCCTGGGCCACGGTCTCGCCGTAGGCCCGCGTCTCCTGGTCGTAGCCGAGCGGCGTCTCCGAGGCGTCCGGCGCCTCGAACAGCGTGCGGCAGCCGGCCGGGTGGCTGGCGTCCACGTAGCGCTGCGGGATCTGCGAGAGCGCCTGGTCGAACACCTGGGGCGACTCCACGCTGCCCACCGAGCCGGCCATCTCGATCGCCACCCCGCCGTAGCGCTGCTCGAGCGTCCTGCGGAAGAAGTGCGGCCAGCCGCTGGTGACCCACAGCCGCTGCGCCGGATCCGGGTTGAAGCCCAACGTCTCCACGTGCTGCGAGACGCTGGTCAGCGTGACGATCACCTGGCCGCCCCGCCCCACGGCCTGGAGCGTGGGCATCAGGCGGTTGTCGGTGTAGGGATAGGAGGACCAGCACTGGCGCAGCTTGTCGGGCTCGCGGGCCTCGACGTAACGGATCCGCGCGGGCCGCATGCGCCGGTAGGCCTTCTCGATGGCCCGTGCCGACTTCTCGACCAGGTAGTCGACGAAGTAGTCGTTGGTGCCGGAGATGTACGGATCCACGCCGCCGAGGCCGAGGCTGTCGGGTGCCGATTCGTCGTGCGTGGCGGAGATGAAGATGCCGTCCAGGTGGTAGCCGTCCGCACGCACCCGGGCCCGGATGCGCTCCTGGTAGGCGCTGAACAGCCCCTCCTGGTCGGTCACCTCGATCGCGATCGTGCGATGGCCGTTGGAGACCACCATGGCGCGAGCGGTGACCGGGTCGGCCACGTGGTCGTAGAAGCGGGGCGTCTGGCTGCCACCGCCCAGGAGGTTGCCGTCCCAGCGCCCGTTGCCGTTGCAGTCCAGATACGGGTCGCCGGGGTCGTAGTGTCCGGTTCCCTGCAGGTCCGCGTAGGGCTCCTCGAACGCGAACTCGCGGGGTCCGGTGTAGGTGGTGTCCGTCGCGGGTGCGCAGTCGGCGGGGTCGGAGGCGAGCTGCCCCCGAAGCGGCGGTGTGAAGTCCGTGACCGCGGCGCCGATGCGGAACCAGGCACCGTGGCCGATCTCGTTGGCCGTGGCTCGACCCGGGAACGCCAGGATGATGACGGCGAATACGGACAGGGCCGCGAGCGAAAGCGCGCCGGCCGGGACATGGACCGGGACCGGTCCGCGAGCACGTACGTCGTGCATGACGACTCCTCCCTGAGCTGCGGTCGGTCGCGGCACCGGGGGTCGGCGCGGCGGCTGGCCTCTTCTTGTTAACAAAACCTATAGGCGCGACAGGTGGTCACGTCAAGCCGGAGGCTCGGGATGGTTGGGTGCTTTCCGGTGTTGGGGAATCGGGGGAAGCCAAGGGGGGAGGAGTCAGGGTTAAGTGATTGAGTTGTCAAGTTATTAAGTGGGTGGCTGGTCGGCGTGGGGCTTCGTGCCGATCCCCCGTTTTGCCCGCCGGGAGGGCGCGTGAGCGGCGATCGCTGCGTTGCGCTCCCTCGACGCAGCACCACTGCGTCTTCACTCGCGCGCCTTGCCCGCGCCACTCACGTGTCCTCTGAGCTGTGGCATTACCCCTGACCGAGTCGGCGGCTCCACGCGGACTCGCCGTTCCTGTCGACCCCGCCTCCGGCCGATTCCTTGTGCCCGTGCCCGGTACCGCCGGCGTATCACCCCCAGCTTTATCCCGGGGCCCGCCTCAGCCAGAATTGGCTTGTCGTTGCCCTGACCGGTTCAGGGCCTGTCGCGGGCGCACCGGCATGGCCGCGATTCGGGGGGCGAGGGACGGCCCGGTTGGGCCGAGGGTAATCCCCGAGGAGAGCTTTCCATGAAGACGAAAGAATCAGGAGCGCTCGTCGGCCTGGCGCTGCTGTGCGTGGTCGGGCTTGCGGCCCGGCTGCCCGCGCGGGCGGCCCAGGCCCCGAAACGGATCAAGGTGGGTACGCTGTACGCCGGCTCCGGCTCGTACGCGACGCCGTCCCGGTCGCAGTACGACGGGCTGAAGTTCTGGGTCCACCACGTGAATCAGCAGGGCGGCGTCTACGTCAAGGCATTCGACCGGAAGATCCCGGTCAAGCTGGTGGCCTACGACGACCAGAGCTCGACCGATACCGCCACCACGCTGTACAACCAGCTGATCACCCAGGATCACGTCGACATCCTGGTCTCCGACTTCGGCTCGGTGCTCACCTCGGTGGCGGTGCCCCTGGCGCAGGAGCATCACCGGCTGCTGTTCGACGTGACCGGCACCGGCGCGCAGTTCTTCACGAAGGACAACCCGTACGTCGTGCTCACCAGTCTGCCGACCTCCGGGGTGTGGCCGGACCAGCTCGCCGCCTTTCTCAAGCACAAGTCGATCGAGCGCGTGGCGATCCTGTACGACTCCAACGACTTCGACCAGTCGCAGGCCGGGACGGTCAAGCGCCGGCTGGCGCAGGCGGGCGACAAGCCGGTGTATTACCACGCGGTGCCGTCCAACACGTCGAACTACACGGTGCTGCTGCACCGGATCGCCGCCGAGCATCCCGACGCGCTGATCGAGTTCGGCTATCCCAACAACGACATCGCCTTCCTGCAGGCGCTGTCCTCGAACGGCCTGCATTTCAGGATGGTGTTCACGGTGTTCCCGGGCCAGCTGCTGGACCTGCTGCGCAGCAACGTGGGGCCGGCCGGGCTGGCCTGGACCTACACCTATCCCACGCCGCCGCTGCTGCGCTATGACAAGGTCAACTTCGGCATGGGCATCAGCGCCTTCGAGCAGGCCTACCACAAGGCCACCGGCAAATCGGTGAACTTCCTGACCGTGGCCGGCTACAATGCCGGCCTGGCGGTGCAGAAGGCGCTGAACACCGCGCCGAAGTTCACCCAGATGTCGCTGCGCCACGCCATGGGGCAGGCCTCGGGGAAGATGTTCACGCTCGACGGCCGGTTCCGGATCCGCAGTGACGGCGCCCAGGTCGGCGAGACCCTGCCGGTGGGGCAGTTCCAGCCGCGCAAGGGCGAGAAGAACAACCGGATGGTGGTGGTGTATCCACCGCATGTCGCCACCGGCAAGGCGGTCTATCCGGCGCCGGGCGACTGACGGTCGTGTCGCGGGCGGCCGGGCCGGGGCCGGCCGCCGCATTCCCGGAGCGCGAGGCGCACGGCGCGGGCCGGCCGTGCGGGAAACCTTCGCGGGCTGACAGGAACGGGAGATGGGCTTACTCGAATACGCACTCATCGGCGGGGTGCTGTACGGCCTGTTCTTCGCCCTGGTCGGGGTGGGGCTGAACCTGATCTTCGGCGTCATGCGCATGATCAACCTGGCCCACGGGGACCTGATCATGCTGGGCGCGTTCGGCGCCTACTGGGTGTTCCACCTGTGGGGCCTGAGCCCGCTCTACGGCATCCCGCTGGAGGTGGTCGGCTTCATCGCGGTCGGCGTGCCGCTGTACTACCTGGTGGTGCCGCGGCTGCTGCGCACGCGCGATCCCGAGATGCTCTCGTTCATCCTGTTCTTCGGCCTGTCGCAGGTGATCGAGGCCTCGGCGGTGCTGGGCTTCGGCAACAACCAGCGCTCGGTCCCCGCGAGCACGCTGGGTCACGGCTCGGTCGCCATCCTGGGGCAGTCCTTTCCGGTCGCCTGGGTGGTGGCGGCGGGGGTGAGCGTGGCGGCGATCCTGGCGCTGTACGTCTACCTGTACCACTCGCGCTTCGGCTACGCGACGCGGGCGGTGATGGCGAGCCGGGAGGAGGCCCTGACCGCCGGCATCAGCGTGCACCGGATCTCGGCGACGGCGTTCGTCGCCGGTTTCTGCCTGGCCGGGCTGGCCGGGGTGTTCGCCCCCTACATGCTGGGGGCGATCGACCCCAACATGGGGGTCGACCTGACCACCGTGTCGTTCGCGATCGTGGTGATCGGCTCGCTGGGGCAGCCGCTCGGGACGGTGATCGGGGGCCTGGTCTACGGCATCGCGATCATGCTGATGCAGACCTACCTGCCGTCCTGGTCGAACCTGCTGCCCTACCTGCTGCTGATCGTGATCGTTCTGATCAAGCCCGCGGGCCTGCTGGGGAGGACCGTGCGCCATGCGTAACACGCGCGCGCTCCAGGGCGGTGCGCTGCTCGCGCTGCTGGCGCTGGGCTTCGGGGTGAGCCCGCTGCTGTACGGCAACCAGTCGCTGCTGTTCAGCATGATGGCCTACGTGGCGCTGGCGCAGGGCCTGAACGTGGCCTACGGCTTCACCGGCTACCTGCCGTTCGGCTACGTGGGCTTCTTCGGCGCCGGCGCCTACGGCACCGCGCTGGCGATCACCGCGCTGCACTGGCCGCCGGTGGCGGCGGTGCTCGGCGGCGGGGTGCTGGCGATGGTCTTCGGCGTGGTGCTGGCGCCGCTGCTGCGCCTGTCGGGCGCCTACTTCTCGATCGCCAACCTGGCTGCCTCGCAGGCGCTCTACTACGTGGTGGCCAACCCCGATCTGGCCGGCATCACCCGGGGGCCCTACGGCATCAAGCTGACCTCGGTGTTCGCCCCCAACCTCAGCTACGCGGTGCTGTGGGTGATCCTGCTGCTGGCGACCGGGGCGGCGATCTACCTGCGCACCTCGCGCCTGGGCCTGGCCCTGCGCGCGACCAACCAGGACCCGGTGAGCGCTGCGGCGGCCGGGGTCGACCCGGTGCGCGGCCGCCTGGTGGCCTGGCTGCTGAGCGCGCTGATCGCGGGGCTGGTGGGAGGCGCCTACGGCTGGCACGTATCGGTGTTCTACCCGCAGTCGGTGTTCACCCTGCGCATCAGCATCTTCGCAATCGTGTTCGTGCTCTTCGGCGGCGCCGGCACCGTGATCGGGCCGGTCATCGGGGCGGTGCTGCTGTACGGGTTGTACGACGCGATCGGCATCTCCTCGCCGGAGTACTTCCAGCTCGTCTACGGCATCCTGATCATCGCCCTGGTGCTGTTCCTGCCGGACGGGCTGGCCTCGCTGGCAAGGCGGAGAGTCCGGGATGTCCTCTGAGCCGCTGCTCGAGGTGAGCCGCGTGGTCAAGCGCTTCGGCGGCATGCGCGCGCTGGACGGCGTGAGCCTCGAGTTGAACGCGGGCGAGGTCCTGGGCCTGGTGGGCCCGAACGGCTCAGGCAAGACCACCCTGATCAACGTGATCTCCGGCGTGCACCGGCCCGAGCAGGGCACGGTGCGCTTTCGCGGGCGCGAGGTGGCCGGCATGGCCGCCCACCGGCTGGCCCGGCTGGGCGTCAACCGTACCTTCCAGGTGCCGCGGCCCTTCAAGGAGATGAGCGTGCGCGACAACGTGCGCGTGGCGGCCATCTTCGGCAGCGGCGGGCGCCTCGACCCGGACGCGGTGCTGGAGCGCACCGGCCTGGCGGCGCTGGCCGCGCGCGAGGCGGGCGCGCTGAACACCGGCCAGCAGAAGCAGCTCGACCTGGCGCGCGCGCTGGCGACCGATCCCGGGCTGCTGCTGGTCGACGAGATCGGCGCCGGCCTCAATCCCGAGGAACTGCACGCCATGGCCGAGCGGCTGCTCGCGCTGCGGGAGGAGGGCATCGCGCTGCTGGTGGTCGAGCACCTGCTGGACTTCCTCAACCACATCGCGCCCCGGGTGATCGTGCTCAGCGCCGGGCGCGAGATCTTCCAGGGCTCGCTGGCCGATGCGGCGCAGGACGAGCAGGTGGTCGAGGCTTTCATTGGAGGGTGAGATGAGCTTGCTGCAGGTGGCGGGGCTCGAGGCCGGATACGACCGGCTGCAGGTGCTGTGGGGCGTGGACCTCGCGGTCGGGGAGGGCGAGAGCGTGCTGCTGCTGGGCGCCAACGGCGCCGGCAAGACCACCCTGCTGCGCGCGGTGGTGGGGCTGCTGCCGGCCTGGAGCGGGCGCATCGAGCTGGCCGGCGCGGACGTCACCCGCTGGCGGGCGGACCGGCGCATCCGCCGGGGCGTCGCGTTCATGTCGGAGCTCGGCGTGTTCCCGACGCTGTCGATCCGCGAGAACCTGCGCATGGGCGGCTATTTCCTGCGTGGCGCCGAGGCGCGGGCGCGCGCGTCGGAGCTCTACGAGATGTTCCCGGACCTGGCCGGGCGCCGCCGCGAGCTGGCGGCCAGCCTAAGCGGCGGCCAGCGCAAGATGCTGGGGGTGGCCAAGGCGCTGATGTCGCGCCCGCGCCTGCTGGTCATGGACGAGCCCTCGGCGGGGCTGGCGCCGGTGTTCGTCAAGCAGGTCGTCGAAAGCCTGGAGCGGGTGCACGGCCAGGGCATGTCGCTGCTGATCGCGGAGCAGAACACGGCCTTTTTGCATCTGGCGGATCGGGGGTATGTGCTGGAGGGCGGGCGCATTGTTTTTGAGGGTGCCGGAGCGGAGTTGCGGGATTCGGAGGTTGTGCGGGATGCGTATTTCGGGGTTTGAAGCGCGCGCCATTTTTGAGTTGTTAAGTTGTTAAGTTGTTAAGTTGTTAAGTTTTAAGTAAGAACAGGAGGTTGCGCGGCATTTGCTGCGCTGTCGGGAGTGGGGTGGAACGGCGGATTCGGTGCGGGAAGATTGGTCATGAGCGATGAGTCTTGGGATGAGAGAGCCTGGGGGTGCTGCCCGATAACGTGACAGGTTTCGGTGCCGGAGCTGGCTGTATGGCGGCGGGGAACCGTTGGGGCGGGGCTCCTGGCCGCTGCCTTTTCCTTCCACGGCGTGTTTCGCCGACTGTCGCCACCGACGTGAGCAGTCCAGTACACTGACAACAAAGCGAAGTTGCCCGGAGTGATCGTTTCGCGATGGCCGAGAGTACTTCCACTGACAGGCTGATCGAGCGCCTGAAAACCGAGTTGGCCAGGCAACCTGATCTGGAGCTGGCGGTGGTGTTTGGCTCGGTAGCCTCCGGTCGAGCCCGCCCGGACAGCGATCTCGATATCGCGGTACTTGCAGGGCAACCGTTCGGAGCGGAACGGAAGAGAGAGCTGATCGAACTGCTGGCGCGGATCAGTGGGCGTGCCGTCGACCTGATCGATCTGCGCACGGCTGGTGTGCCGATCCTGCGCTCCGCCCTTATCGGCGGGAAGCGCATTCTGTGCCGGGACAACGCACTCTACGCGGGGCTGCTCTCGCGTATGCTCATCGACAGCGCCGATTTTCTCCCGTATCGGGAGCGATTGCTGCGCGAGCGCCGACGCTCATGGATCGCTTGATCCTGGAGGAGAAGCTCGAGGCCTTGCGCCACTGCGTGGTGCGCGTCGAGCAGCGGCGGACGCACTCCGCAGATGAGCTGCGCTCGGATCCGGATCGCCAGGATATCCTCACGCTCAACCTGACTCGCGCGGTCCAGCTTTGCGTTGATATGGCAACGCACATTATCGCGGAGTCAGAGGAGCCCGCCCCGCAAACCATGGGCGAAGCCTTCGACGCGCTCGCGCACCTGGGTGTCATCGCCCCGTCTCTTGCGGCCCGCATGAAATCCGCCGTGGGCTTTCGCAATATCGCTGTTCACAACTATCAGACCATCGACTGGGATATCGTGTTTGCGATCACCCACGAAGGGCTGGGGGTGTTTCAGGAGTTCGCGGCGGCCGTGGACCGGATAGTGGATCGCGGCGGCTCCCGATAACGCGGCCCCGAATCATCTACCTCTTTACAGCGTTCAGCGTGGCGCTGAACGCCGGTTCCAAGTTGTTAAGCGCGGGTGGCCTGCGGATGTTTTTGTGCTCACGGGTCTTGGTGCAGTGGATAGCTGCGGGGCGGGGATCCGGCCAGTTTTAAGTTGTTAAGTTTTAAGTAATAGAAACAAAGAGATACCTGTCCCTTCCGGGCGGGTTTTGGGGGCATGGGCCGACCGCGCGACCTGGTGGGGGCGGGTTCGTGGCAGGCTCGTGTTGCGCAGGTTCGCTCGTGTCCTGCCGGAGGGGGAAGGCCGTCCGGATCCACCTGGGGAGGCCGCCGAATGAACGAATCCACGCGTGGTGCGGAGGCCGGCAGGCGGGTCTCGGTCGGTTCCCTGCGGCGCGGGCGCATGCTGTGGGCCCGGGTCAACCAGGCGCTGCGCATGGACCTGTGGTTCCCCCACGTCCCGCTGGCCCTGGCGGTCGCCCTGACCGGTGCCGTGGACCTGTCGCGCTGGCTGGGGTCGCTGCGCAGCCTGATCTCGCTGGTGTCGGTCGCCGGCCAGGCGGGGGGCGGGCTGCACGGGCTGACCATCCAGGGGGTGCCCCAGGAGCTGGTCGGGGCACTGCTGATCCTGCTGTCGCTGGGCCTGCTGTGGCGCTCGCGCCTGGCCTGGGTGCTCACCGTCCTGCTGATCGCCGCCGCGGTGGGCATCCAGTTCACGCCCCACGGGCACGTCGAGCCGGCCGGCCTGGCGTTCTACGGGGCGCTGCTGGTCCTGCTGCTGCTGGCCCGGCCCGCGTTCCACCGCCCCAGCCTGGCGACCGGAACGCTGTTCGCGCTGGTCGGCCTGCTGCTGACCATCGGGTACGGGGTGGTGGGCAGCTACGCGCTGGGCACGGGCTTCTCGCCGCCGATCACGGATTTCGGCTCGGCGCTGTATTTCACGGTGATCACGGTGTCCACCGTCGGCTATGGCGACATCACGCCGCATACCGGTGACGCCCGGCTGTTCACGGCCTCCCTGATCGTGTTCGGTCTCGCCATGTTCGCGACCTCGGTCACGGCCATTGCGGGGCCGCTGCTCAACGAGCATATGATGAGTCTGCTGCAGCCGAGGAAGAGGCCGGTGAGACGCAAGGATCACATCATCGTCGTCGGGGACAACCCGCTGGCCCGCAACGCCGGCCGGGCGCTCACGGAGCGTGGCATCCACGTCACCGCCATCTGGGAGTCGGCACCGCCCGAGCACGTGGAGGTGCCCGGGGACCTCGTGATCGGCGAGGGCGTCGACGTCAACGTGCTGCGCGGCGCGAACGCCGAGGAGGCGCGCGCGGTCCTGGCGCTGGGCGAGGACGACTCGGAGAACGCCTTCGTCGCGCTGGCCGCGAAGGAGGTCAATCCCGACGTGCGGACCGTGGTGGCGGTCAGCGACGCGAGCAACATGGGCCGGGTACGCCACGTGCGTCCCGACGTCGTGCTGGCGCTGCCGGTGATCGGCGGCGAGCTGCTGGCGATGGCGCTCAGCGGCGAGGAGATCAATACCGACGAGCTGCTGGATCAGCTGCTTCGGTTGGGGTAGGGCGGCGCCCGTCTTACGTTTCAAGTTTTGGGTGTTGCGTTTTAAGCGATTGCGCCGTGGCGCTGGCCGGCAGTGTGCCGTCCGGGCGGGGCCGGGGCCTTGCCTGGCCGAGTCGAAAGCGGACGCGGCGGCACGGATGGGCGCCGAGACCCGGCACTGAATACCTTCCGGAGGACTCGTCAGGCACGGGCTTGCCGGTCAGGCGACGTCGGTCAGCTGGAAGACGGTGACGCGGTTCTTGCCGGATTCCTTGCTCGTGTACATGGCGCGGTCGGCCTTGTTGATCAGCTCGAGGACCGTGGTGCCGTGTGCGGGGTAGCTTGCGATGCCGACGCTCAGGCCGATGGTCACCGGCACGTTGGCCGGCGGCAGGGTGACGCTGCGTCCGGCGACCTGGGTGAGGATGCGTCTCGCCAGGCGCAGGGCGCCGCGGCTGTCCGTCTCGGGCAGCAGGGCGGCGAACTCGTCGCCGCCGTAGCGGGCGAACAGGTCGCTCGCGCGCAGGTTGTTCCGGACCGCGTCGGCGATGCCCTGGATCAGCGCGTTCCCCGTTTCGTGTCCGTACTGGTCGTTGATCCGCTTGAGGTTGTCCGCGTCGAACATCACCACCGAGAACGACGTGGACTTGCGCAGCGCCTGGGCGTAGACCTTCTCGGCCACGGTCAGGAAGGTGCGCATGTTGTACAGGCCGGTGAGCGCGTCCGTGCGGGCCAGCTCGCGCAGCCGGTGGTTGGCAAAGTGGATGTCGTCGGCCAGCATCGTGGTCAGATACGCCACCAGCAGAAAGGGCGCCAGGCGCTCGGCCATGGCGGTCAGGTGCACGCCGCCGAACGCTGCCGGTCCCAGCTGGGCGACGTCCAGGTAGAGGTAGCAGGCCGTGATCATGGCGACCTCGAGCAGCGTCGCCAGCTTGCCCAGGGTGAGCGCGCTGATCACGATCACCAGCAGGTAAACGTTGAGCAGCGGGCTGTCGGCCTTGCCGGTGCACCACAGCGCCCAGGTGATGAAGCCGATCATCACCCAGGTCTCCAGCGCGAGCTTCCAGCGCCGGTTGGACTGGAAGAAGTTGAGGTAGTGGAAGCCCGCCAGCACGGCCGCGAACCCGCCGGCGCCCAGCAGGATCTCCTGCTCGGCCGCGCGGGGGATGCGGGCGACCACCAGGTAGACCAGGATCAGGCACAGCAGGAGCCACTCGATCTCGGACACGGTGCGGGCGAATCCGCGCAGCTGCAGGCGGCCGACGTCGCCGTCGACCGCGGCCGCACTCCGGTGTCCGCGTCTTTTTTTCGGAATGCTCGCCAACGGACTCTTCCTTTGCCGGTTCCGGGCAAGTGTAGGCACTCGACATGCCGTTTCGAGCGGGTCCTGACGGGCGGCGTCTGACGGCCGACCGGAGGCCGCGACGTAATCGCGGCCCCCCGGACGGTGCCCGCCGCGCGCGCCGCTTTCGCGCGTCCGCGCGCTGCGCTGCGGTTCCATCGTGCCCGCCGACGGGTTTCCGGCCGCGCGGGGAGGGGCAGGAGCCGCCTTCGGGCAGGGGGGCTTGCGCCCGGAACAAGCGCTTGCTTGAATTGCCCAATCTTCGTCGGTTCTGCCGCCATGCAGCCGGAGCGTTCCGCGGGGCGGGGGCCCATGACCCCCGGCCGCGGACGGTCGTCCGTCCCGTGGCGGCCCGGCGCGTTTCCGGAAGAACAACCCCAAGGGGGGAGACCATGATCACGTTGCGTACCGTCCTGGCACGGGTCCGGCTCGTGCTGCCCGCCGTCCTCTGTCTGCTCGCATTCGCGCCCGGGCCCGAGGCGCTGGCCGCGGGGCCGCCGGCATACAAGCCGGTGACCGCGCAGCGGCTGCTGCACGCCGAGAGCGACAGCGGCTGGCTGATGTATCGCCGTGCCTACAACGGCCAGGGGTACGCGCCCTTCACGCAGATCACGCCGAAGAACGTCTCTCACCTCAAGATCGCCTTCACCTACAAGACCGGGATGAAGCTGGGGCACGAGGCCGCGCCGATCGTCAACGGCCGCTACATGTTCATCACCACCCCCAAGGATCACGTGATCGCGCTCGACGCCACCACCGGCAAGGTGCTGTGGAAGTACCAGCGCAAGCTGGCCAGGGGCGCCCTGAAGACGGTCTGCTGCGGCTTCGTCAACCGGGGGGTGGCGCTGTACGGAGACAAGGTCTACCTGACCACCCTGGACAACCACGTGGTGGCGCTGAAGGCGACCACCGGCAAGGTGGTCTGGAACACCGGGCTCGAGAAGGCGGGCGTGGGCTACGCCATGACGGTCGCGCCGCTGGTGGTGGACGGCAGGGTGATCGTGGGCGAGTCGGGCGGCGAGTTCGGCGCCCGCGACTTCATCGCCGCGCTCGACGCCGAGACGGGCAAGCTGGACTGGAAGCGCTACACGATTCCGGGCCCGAACCAGCCGGGCGGCGACACCTGGCCCAAGGGCGATGCCTACAAGCACGGCGGCGGACCGGCCTGGAACACCGGCACCTATGACCCGGCGAGCGACACCCTCTACTGGGGCGTGGGCAACCCCTCGCCGTGGCTCGCGAGCAAGCGGCCGGGCAAGAACCTGTACACGGACTCGCTGCTGGCGCTGAACCCGCACAACGGCAAGATCAAGTGGCACTACCAGTACACGCCCCACGACGGCTGGGACTATGACGGCGTCAACACCCCGGTGCTGACCGACATCCCGTACCACGGCAAGACCGTCAAGGCGCTGCTGCACGCCGACCGCAACGGCTGGTTCTACGCGCTGGAGCGGAGTAACGGCAAGTTCCTGTGGGCGAAGCCCTTCGTCAAGACGAACACCATCACCCGCATCAAGCCCGACGGCACGCCGGTGGAGAACGACAAGCTGCGCCCGACCGTGGGCAAGAAGTCGTTCGTGTGCCCGAGCCCGCTCGGGGGCAAGAACTGGTGGCCGATGTCGGTGGACCCGAAGACCGGCATGGCCTACGTGCCGACCCTGCACGCCTGCGCCACGCTCGAGGGCAAGGCGATCCATTACCGCCGCGGGATGCCGTACTACGGCGAGACCGGCAAGTTCCATCACCAGCCCGGCACCAGGGATTGGGGCGCGGTGCAGGCGATCAGCATCAAGACCGGCAAGCAGGTCTGGGTGCACCACTCGAAGATGCCCTGGAACGGCGGCATGCTCAGCACCGCCTCGGGGCTGGTCTTCAGCGGCAGCCTGAACGGGCATTTCTATGCCTTCGACGCGAACACCGGAAAGGTGCTATGGAAGAGCCCGAAGCTGCACTCGGGCATCGTGGGCGTGCCCACGACCTACGAGGTCGACGGCCACCAGTACGTGGCGGTCTACTCCGGCTTCGGCGGCGTGCTGGGCCTGTTCGCCCACAAGATGACCTCGCCGAACGGCAAGCACCAGATGCCCCGGGGCGGAGAGCTGTATGTCTTCAAGCTCGACTAGGGCGCTGCTGGTCCTGGCGGCGGCCTGCGTCCTCGCCGCGGCGCCCTGGCGCCCGGCGCGGGCGCAGGCCCCGATGCGCGTCTGCATCGACCGCGCGAGCCCCTCGGCGCACGTGGACCGGGCGGTGGCGCGGGCGGTGGCGAAGGTCGTCTCCGCCAGGCTGCACATCGCGCGCGTCGACTCGGGCGACCGCGGCGAGGACGGCTTCGGCCCCGCCGCGTACCGCCGCCTGGCGCGCAAGCGCTGCGACCTGATCATGGGTTTCCCGCTGGATCCGGCGGCGCCCTCCGTGCCCTCGGGCCTGGAGCACACGCCCGCCTATCTGCACACCGGCTACGTGCTGATGAGCTCCGGCGGCAGCAGGCTCTCGCAGCTCCCCGCCGGTGCCAGCGTGGCGGTGACCTACCTGAGCCCGCCGGATCTCTACCTGGACGGCGGCAGCCACCGGCTGCGCGTGTTCAACACCCAGGAACAGGTGCTGGATGCCCTGGCCAGGGGCCGGGTGGACGCGGCCGCGGTGTGGGAGCTGGCCGGTCGGCAGTACGAGCGCACGCATCCGCGGGCGGGCCCCTGGAAGTCGACGCCGCTGTCGATGGCGCACGCGCGCTGGGAGATCGTGGCGCTGTACGCCCCGCGCGCGAGCGCGACGGCGCGCCGCTTCGGGAAGGCGCTGGCCAGCGTGGAGGTGGTCCGCCCCGCCGCGGCGGGCAAGGCGCTCAGCATACGGGTGGCCGGCGGCAAGGCGGGCGGAGACGGCCCGCCGGGGCTGTACACGAAGAAGCAGGCACGCGAGGGCAGCGGGATCTACGCCACCCACTGTGCCCGGTGCCACGGCGCGAACCTCGGCGGCCTGGTAGGCCCGCCGCTCAAGGGCTCCGGGTTCGCCTCGCCGGGCGACGACATGACGGTGGGCTCGATCTTCGGGTTCTTCTCCTCGCACATGCCGATGGACGACCCGGGCAGCCTGAGCCACCGCCAGTACGTCGAGCTGATGGCGTTCCTGCTGCGGGAGAACGGTTATCCGGCGGGGCGGAAGCCGCTGACCTGGACGCGGGCGCAGAGTTCGGACGTGAAGCTGGTGGCACGGTAGAGGGTGAGTTTTAGGTTATTGAGTTATTAAGTTGTTAAGTTGTTAAGTTGTTAAGTTGTTAAGTGTTAAGTTGTTAAGTTTTAAGCAAGAACTAAGGACTTGATCATTCCGGCGGGTCGGCCGGGGATTCGGGCTGCGGCGGGAGGCCGGATTCGAGCTGGAGGAGGCGGGCGTCGATGTCGGCCAGCAGGCGGGCGGCGGCTTCGTGGCCGAGCCGGCCCTGTTGCTGGGCGTCCATGATCGCCTTCTTCTCCACCTGCAGCACCTCGTGGCGGGTGCGCGCGAGCTCTTCCTCGCGCAACTGCCGGTCCTGCATGTGCAGGTCGGCCAGGGACTGGCGGGCCTTGTCCGCGCGCTGGCGGTACTCGCCGCGCAGGCTCTCCAGCACCTCCGGCGAGGCGACGCCGCGGGCGGCCATGCGGTCGATCTCCGCCAGGGCGGTGTCGGCGGCCAGCAGCCGGGCGCGGCGCAGCTCGTAGGCGTTGCGCTTGCCGGAGTCGCGCGCGATGCCCAGCCGGCGAAGCAGCGGCGACATGGTCAGGCCGTGGACCAGGATCGACAGGAGCACCACGCCGAAGGTCATCGAGACGAGCAGGCTCCGGAACGGGAAGTGCTGGGGCAGGCTCAGCACCAGCACCATGGGCAGCGCCCCGCGCAGCCCGCCCCAGGTCAGGACGATCGCCCAGCGTCCCGGGAAGCGCTCCCGGGTCAGGCCCATGCCGCCCCAGACGGCCAGGATCACCAGGCCGCGCCCGAGCGTGACCGCCAGGTAGGCGACGACGATCGCGACCCAGGACGAGAGCAGCGAGTCGAGCCGGACCTCGAGGCCGATCAGCAGGAACACGATCGAGTTCAGGGCGAAGGCGACGTATTCCCAGAAGGTCTCCGTGGCCACCCGGGTCGACGGGGACATGCCGGTCCGGGCGCCCAGGTTGCCGCAGACCATGCCGGCGGCCACCGTGGCGATGATGCCCGAGTAGCCGAGCTGCTCGGCGGCCACGAACGAGCCGTAGGCGGCGATGGTGGTCAGGGTGATCTCGATCATCGGGTCGTCGACCTGCTGCAGCAGCAGCGAGACCACGTAGCCCGTGACGGCGCCGATCGCCGCGCCGATGCCGACCACCGCGGCGAACTCGGCGGCCAGGCTGCCGGCGCCGACCGTGGCGCCGGCCACCAGCGACAGGCTCAGGGTGAAGAAGACGATGCCGGTGCCGTCGTTGAGCAGGCTTTCGCCCTCCAGCAGCAGCGACAGGCGCCGCGGCACGCCCAGGCTGCGGAAGATGCCGATGACCGAGATCGGGTCGGTGGCGGCGATCAGGGCGCCGAAGACCAGGGCCTCCTTCCAGGTGAAGTCGTGCACGAAGTCCAGCGCGTTGGTCACCGGCGTCAGGATCAGCACGGTCAGCACGATGGAGGCGATGACGCCGGGCACCGCCAGGGAAACGACGGTCGTCCGGTTGCGCCAGAACTCGCGGAAGTCCAGGTGAAAGGCCGCCTCGAAAATCAGGCCGGGCAGGAACACGGAGAACAGCAGGGTACGGGTCAGCTCGGGCGCCGGGAACAGGTGCACCGAGCCCAGCGCCAGCCCGGCCAGGACCAGCGCGACGGTGTAGGGCAGCCGCAGCCAGCGCCCGCCGATGGCGACCGCGGTCGCGACCACGAACAGCAGCAGGAAGACGGTCTCGTCGTTCAAGGGCGGCGCGCTCCATCAATTGGGCCCGGCGGACATGCTAACCCGGCGTGGGCCACCAATGCGCGGGTGCTTGCCGCGGCCTGGGCGCCGCCCGTTTTAGGTTTTAGGTCTTAGGTTTTAGGTCAGAAGAACAATAACATACGAAGATCCAGGCTGAATGGACAACGGCCGCCGGACGGCAGGGTTCGGGGGAGACGTGCTGCTGGACCGGGGTGTCAGCCCGGGGCGCCCAGCAGGGTGCCGACGGCGGTCGTGACCAGCATGGCGGCGGTGCCCCACAGGAATACGCGGAGCGTCCCCTTGAGCAGGCCGGCGCCGCCGGTCCAGGCGCCGACCGCGCCGAGCACCGCCAGGAAGAACAGGCAGACCCCGAATACCACCGGGACCAGCAGGCCCGCGGGGACCAGCCAGATCGCGAGCAGCGGCGGCGCCACCCCGGCGGTGAAGCTCAGGCCCGACGCCCAGGCCGCCTGGAACGGCCTGGCCGCGAGGGTTTCGGAGATGCCGATCTCGTCGCGCGCGTGGGCACCCAGTGCATCGTGGGCCATCAGCTGGGTCGCGACCCGGTCGGCGAGCTCGGGCTCGAGGCCGCGCCGGACGTAGATCCGGGCGAGCTCCTGGTGCTCGTATTCGGGCTGGCGCTCCAGCTCGCGGCGCTCGATTTCCAGGTCCGCCCTCTCGATGTCCGCCTGCGTGCTCACCGAGACGTACTCGCCGGCCGCCATCGACAGGGCGCCCGCGACCCAGGCCGAGACGCCGGCCACGAGCACGCCCGCGGGCGGCGAGCTGGAAGCGGCCACGCCCAGCACCAGCGCGCCGACCGATACCAGGCCGTCGTTGGCACCGAGCACGGCCGCGCGCAGCCAGCCGGCCCGGCCGGCGCGATGTTGTTCGTCGTGCTGCGTCCGTCGCATCAGGTTTCTCTCCGATCGCCAATCGCCCGGAAGCTACTGCCGGGTCCCGGAGCCTTCGTGCGGCAGGCGCGGGCCGCGCGCTCCGGAGCCGGCGGGCCCGGCGCATTGTCGCTAGAAGACCTCGCTGAAGGAAAGGTAGGACAGGCCCTTGTTTTCCTGGCTGAAGCCGAGATCGAGCCGTGCGACCAGGACCTGTCCCAGCGCGATTCGCAGGCCGGCCCCGTAGTCGTAGCGGAAGTTGTGGATCACCCGCGTGATCAGGTCGCCGTTCACCCGGAACTGGTCCTGCCGGGCCTTTGCATCGATGAACACGCGCCCGGCGTCACCGAACAGGACGCCGTCGATCCGCACGTGCCAGATGTCGTGCCAGTTGAACCTGCTCAGCTTCTGCCGGTACTCGGTGGAGAACAGGATATCGCTCTGCCCCAGGAAGCGGTTCTTGTGGTAGCCCTCCATGTTCTGGTCGCCGCCCAGCGATGCCAGCTCGTAGAACGGCAGCTGGTGCACCGACCCGTTCAGGTACTCGCCGCGCAGGCGCACGCCCATGATGTGATCGGCATTGACGACGGGAAACAGGTAGCTCGCGCTGAAGGCGTAGCGGGTGTAGTGGTAGTCGTTTCCCAGCTCCGGTCCCACGTGCTGGACCTTCACGTACGCGTTCCAGCCACGCGACGGCTCGGTCAGGTTCCTGCGGTCGTCGTAGATGACCGAGAGCGAGACCGGACTGGTCATGCCGCCGTGGATGCCCACGAGATTGGGGTACAGGTCGACGGTGTAGGGCGTCGCCGCGTTTTCCCGGACCCCCCGGCCGATGGAGACGTGGTTCACGCCGGCGCCCAGGGCCACCGTCACCCACGGGGTGACCCGCCACCCGAGCGTCTCCAGGGCCGTCTCGCGCCGGATCCTGTGGGTCGACAGCGGGTTGGACCCGACGCTGTTGTTGCCCAGGCCGAAGTACTCCTGGGTCGGATCCTCGAAATACTGGACCTGCACCAGGTTGAGCACCGGACGGCCCGCCAGGGTGAACACCTCGGGCACGAGCATGCTGCCGTCGAAGGCGCGCTGGCCCTCGGTGGTGTAGACCACGCCCGCGCTTCCCGTCAGGTGGGCTGGCGTGAAGTCGCGGTTGGCGTACTCGAAGCCGACGAGCAGGCCTTCCGAGGCGCTCTCGGCCACCTGCGGCAGGATCGCCGAGTGCGAGCCCGTGTGGACGGGCGTGCCGGCCCGCTGTGCCGCGGCCTCGCTGCTGCGGGCGTAGGTGGACTGGATCATGATCTGGCTGATCGAGTTCTCCGTGCTGGCGTTGAGACCCGCCCGCGCGGGCACGGCGAACCCGCCGAGCACCAGCAGGATGCAGAGCGATTCGGGAAGGCCCGGGAGTCGCCCGGGCCGCGCGCTGTGCTTTCGTCTGATCAATGGAGAAGCTCGGCTGTGCGGTTCGTCCCCGTCCGGACCCGCCGGGGCCGTACCCGGACGAGCGCGCCGGAAGCGGTCACGGGAGCTGCTTCGGTGGCGCCCGATCCTCGCATGTCGTCTCGCCGGCATGATCCTGAGGCAGCCTCGCCCGTCAAGGGTTCCGGTCATCGGCACGCGGCCGGGCGCGGCGAGGGGAACGCGGCAAAGCGGCGAACGATCCGGCCGCGCCCCGGGCCCCGCGTCGCGGCCGGAGCAGTCAACGCTCGTCGAGCCAGGGCTGCATGCGCCGGCGGCGCTCCTCGGCCGCCTGGACGTAGCGTTGCATCTCCTGTGCCGTATCGGCGTCCGGCTGCCAGCCGGGGCGGGCGTCACGCAGCCCGCCGTCCATGAGCACGTAGGCGCCGGTCATGAACTCGCCGTCCGGGCCCGCCATGAAGCTTGCCAGCCCGGCGATGTCCGAAGGCCGGCCGACGCGGCCCGCCGGCGTCATCGACTCCACCGCCCCGCGAACGCGGCTGCCCTCGTCACCGGCCAGGCCGCGCGCGAGCGGCGTCTCGATGATGCCCGGGCCGATCGCGTTCACGGTGATGCCGTGCCGCCCCAGGTCCTGCGACCAGGCGCGCACCATCATGCGCACGGCCGCCTTGGTGGCGGAGTAGGCGAACATCTCCGGGCTGGTGTTCTCGGCCGCCAGCGAGGACATGCAGATGATGCGCCCGCCGCCGCCGAGCTCGACCATCCGGCGCGCCGTGACCTGCACGGTGAGAAACACGCCGGTCAGGTTGATGTCGAGCTGGTCCTGCCAGTCCTTCAGCTCCTGGTCCAGCACCGAGGCGGGCCGGCCGATGCCGGCGTTGGCCACCACGATGTCGAGCCGGCCGAGGCTGCCGACGCACTGCTCCACGGCCTCCTGCAGGTGCGGTTTGGAGGCGACGTTGCCGTGGAAGGTCCCGGCCCGGCGGCCCAGGCCGGTGACGATCTCCGCGGTGCCCGCCGCGCCGTCGTCGTCGACGTCCACCACGAACACGTCGGCGCCGTCGCGGGCGAAGCGCTCGGCGATGCCCCGGCCGATGCCGGAGCCGCCGCCGGTGATGAATGCGGTCTTTCCGTCCAGGCTGCCCATCGAAGTTCTCCTCGGTGTTGTCGGATTGTGCCCAGTATACGGGTTCCGTGCCGCAGACCGGACCCGTGGCGCACCGATCGCGCCGGTGATGCGCCGTACGGGCGGTGTGGCGGGGCGGGGCGGCGCGCTCGGGCAGCAGCCCCGTTCCTTGACTACTATTGGCAAAGGGGTTCACTGATCGCGGCACCGCCCACGGTTGTCCTTCCCGCGGCACGCGCCGCGCGGTCGGGTCCCGTCTTGCCGGATACAACGACAAACGGTGCGGGCCGCCCACGGATCGGGGCTGCTGATATGTGTGGTCTGGCGGGGGTGTACTCACCCGGTCACCGCTGCACCGGGCCCGGCCGCGTCGCGCGCGACATGGCTGCGCGCATCCGCGCCCGGGGCCCGGATGACGACGGCGTGTTCGAGGATGCCGCGGCGGGCTTTGCCGCGGCGCACCGGCGCCTGTCCGTCATCGACCTGTCGCCGGCGGGGCACCAGCCGATGGTGTCCGAAAGCGGGCGCTACGTGGTCGTGTTCAACGGCGAGATCTACAATTTCCGTCCCCTGCGCGAACAGCTGGCCGCTGCCGGTCACGCGTTTCGCGGACACTCCGACACCGAGGTGCTGCTGGCCTCGGTGGAGGAGTGGGGCCTGGTGCCCGCGCTCGAGCGTTGCAACGGGGCCTTCGCCCTGGCGCTGTGGGACCGGCGGGAACGCCGCCTGCGACTGGCGCGCGACCGTGTCGGGATCAAGCCCCTCTATTTCGGATGGGTGGCCGGCTCGTTCGTGTTCGGCTCCGAGCTGAAGGCGATCCGGGCGTGCCCCGGCTTCGACAACCCGGTGAGCCGCGACGCCGTCGCCGCCCTGCTGCGGTACGACTACGTGCCGTCGCCCTGGTGCATTTTCGAGGACCTGTACAAGCTGCGGCCCGGGACCGTGCTGACGGCAACCGCCGATTTCGCGCGCACGCCGCGCGGGGACGCCGACGTGCGGGCGGCGTCGGCGCCGTTCTGGTCGGCGCGCGAGCGGGCCGCGGCAGCGGCGGAGCAGCGGTTCGACGGCGACGCGGAAGAGGCGCGCGCGGCGCTGGACCGACTTCTGCGCGACGCGGTCGCATCCCGCACGGTCGCCGACGTGCCGCTGGGCGCGTTCCTGTCGGGCGGGGTCGATTCGTCGACCGTCACCGCCCTGATGCAGGCCCAGTCCAGCCGTCCCGTGCGCACCTTTTCCATCGGCTTTCACTACGGCGAGTACGACGAGGCGGAATACGCCCGCGCCGTGGCGGCGCACCTGGGCACGGACCACACGGCGCTGTACGTGAGTGCCGACCAGGCCCTCGACGTGATCCCGCGTCTGCCGGAGCTGTACGACGAGCCCTTCGCCGATTCCTCGCAGATCCCCACGTTCCTGGTTTCGCGGCTCGCCCGCAGCGAGGTGACCGTGGCGCTGTCGGGGGACGGCGGCGACGAGCTGTTCGGCGGATACGTGCGCTACCGGCTGGCGCGCTCGACCTGGCGCAAGGTGTCGATGCTTCCGCCCCCCCTGCGCCGGGGCCTGGCGAGGTCTCTCCGGCTGGGTCCGCCGGGCTTCTGGGACCGGCTGCACGGCATCGCCAGCCCGGTCCTGCCGGAGGCGCTGCAGGTGAGTCAGCCCGGTCACAAGGTGCACCGTCTCGCGGACGTTCTGCAGGCGCAAACGCCCGCGGAAACCTACTCCCTGCTCGCGTCGGAGTGGGCGCGGCCGGAGGCGCTGGTGCCGGGTGCGCGGCCGCTGCCCACGCTGATCGACGATACCCCGCCACTGGGCGGGTTCACCGAGCGGTTGATGTGGATGGATTTCGTCAGCTACCTGCCGGACGACATCCTGACGAAGGTGGACCGGGCGACCATGGTGGTCGGACTGGAGGCGCGCGTGCCGATGCTCGACCACCGGGTCGCCGAGCACGCCTGGAGCCTGCCGCTGGACCTGCGGATCCACGGCGGACAGGGGAAGTGGCTGCTGCGCCAGGTGCTCTACCGCTACGTGCCCCGGGAGCTGATCGAGCGTCCCAAGCAGGGGTTCAGCATCCCGCTCGAGCACTGGCTCCGGGAGCCGCTGCGGGACTGGGCCGAAGCCCTGCTGGACGAGGCGCGCCTGCGCCGCGAGGGATTCCTGCACCCCGGTCCGATCCGGCAGCTCTGGGCCGAGCACCTGGCCGGCACCCACGACCGCCAGTACAACCTCTGGGGGGTGCTGATGTTTCAGGCGTGGCTGGAGCAGCTGCGCGAAGAAGCGACCGTGGGGATGGACGGCGCGGGGGCCGTGTGTGCACAGGGGTCCCGCGGATCGCCCGACCCGCGCTGAGCGGCGCGAACCCCGCGGCCGAATCGGGCCGGGCAGTGCCATTCGATGCATGCAGGCGGGCCGCGCGTGCCGGCCTTTTCCTGAAACTCAACACGCTCCCGACGGGGGCTCCCATTGGGCGAACGCGTCTGCCTGTGCGTCGCCCCGAAGACCGAACGGCCCCCGACACTGACCGACATCACCGTCTTCATGCGGGGACAGGGCATCGCGACCGACAAGCTGCCGGAGGCGCTGATGGTGCTCGACGGGATCCCCGGGAACCCGGTGGGAAAGGTCCTGGAAAGGACGCCGCGGGAGCGGGTTTCCAGGGACGGATGATTCAGACGAACTTGCGCGCGACGGCGCAGGACCAGTTGCGCGAGTAGATGCGCCGGCCGTTCTCGTAGGCGTCCAGCTCCGCGTGGAGATGGAAGGTGTCCGGGTCCGCGGTCAGGACGGTACGGGTGCGGGTATACACGTCCCAGCCTTCGCGGGCCAGGCGCCGGATGGCGAGCACCTCGCCGCGGGGCGAGCTGAAGTCGCCGGTGCCGTAGGTGTACCACTCGCGCGTGTCGTCGGTGATCTCGAGGTCGATGTCCTCGATCCGGTAGCGGCCCTCGTTCTTGATCACCTCCAGCGTGGACTCGTCGGTGGCCAGGTCGCGGTGGACCACCCAGCGGTGCTCGGGCGGCTCGATCTGCCGGATGCGCGTGCCGGGCAGCTCGCGCGGCGGGTCGAAGCGGACCTGCCGGTCTTCCGGGCGCGGCCGGCGGGCCGGCACGTGCAGGCGGCAGCCCCCGGTGTGGAGAGTCAGCCGGGTCGGCTGCCGCGGCGGCCAGGCCAGCGGCCAGTAGGAGGTGGACACGCTCAGGCGCAGGCAGTGATCGGGTGCGAAGACATGACCCATGTCGTTGAGCGTCACGCGCACCCGGTAGCGCCGCCCCGGGACCAGGTGCCCGGGGGCTTCGTGGCCGCGGTAGTGGGTCAGGTTGAACACGCTGTAGCTGCAGCGGATGGCGCGGCCCGCCTCGTCGACGTCGGACAGGCGCACCGCGACCATGCCGCTGGGGCGGTTGCAGGAAAGCTCCAGCTCGACTTCCGGCGCGCCGAGCACCTCCAGCCGCTCGCGCAGCGGCTCGGTGTCGAAGACCAGCGCGCCGCCGTCGTCCTCGCGCTGGTCGTGGGGCTGGTCGGGTCCGGCGGCGTAGGAGCACCACTTGCCGGCGAAGAAGCCGATGCTCAGGGGCGACTGTACGCTCAGGTCGGCCGGCTCCCGGGCCCGGTCGTCGTGGGTCAGGCGGCCCGGCTCGAGCTGGAGCGTGCGCATCTCGACGCGGGCCGAGGGCCACTCCGGCTCGGCGACCCAGCGCCCCGGCCGATAGCGGTGCTGCGCCGAGGGCTCCACGCCCTCCTGCACCCAGGCGCGCAGCATGGGCTCGCGGTCGATGCCGGTGTCGCGCCCCTTGAGCCAGCGGTCCCACCAGCGCAGCAGCTCGTAGTGGTAGTCGATGGCCGGGCCCGGCACGCCCTGGTGCGGGTACTTGTGGCTCCAGGGGCCGACCAGCCCCATCCGGGGCACGTCGAGGTTCTCCAGCAGCCGGAACACGCTGTTGGTGTAGCCGTCGGCCCAGCCGCTCACGGCCATCACCGGGCAGCGGATCGCCGAGTAGTCCTCGCAGACGGAGCCGTGGCGCCAGTACTCGTCGCGGGTCTGGTGCTCGAGCCAGGTCTTCAGCCACGGCCCGTTGTTCTCGAGCCGGCGCAGCCACGTCTCGCGCCAGGCATCGCCCACCAGCGCCGGGTCCGGCGGCAGCGAGTTGAAGGCGAACATCACCGAGGCCCAGGAGAGGTTGTCGCCGAGCAGGCAGCCGCCCATGTAGTGGACGTCGTCGGCGTAGCGGTCGTCGGTGGAGGAGACCGTGACCACGGCCTTGAGCGCCGGGGGCTGGAGGGCCGCGATCTGCAGGCCGTTGAAGCCGCCCCAGGAGATGCCGATGATGCCCGCGTTGCCGTCGCACCAGGGCTGTTCGGCGAGCCAGTCGATGACCGCGACGCCATCGTCGAGCTCCCGCGCCAGGTACTCGTCCTCGAGGATGCCGTCCGACTCGCCGCTGCCGCGCAGGTCCACGCGCACGCAGGCGTAGCCGCGGGCGGCGAAGAACGGATGCATGCTGTCGTCGCGGGCGCGGGTGAAGTCCCGCTTGCGGTACGGGATGTACTCGAGGATCGCCGGGACCGGGTGCTGTTCCGCGTCGCGGGGCAGCCAGATGCGCGCGGCCAGGCGTGCCCCGTCCGGCATCGGGATCATGGTGTGCTCGATGACCCGGAAGCCCGTGTCGTGATCCTCGCGTGCTGCCATCGGCTCGACCTCCCCTGCGGAAGCGACTCAATCGTAGTTCGTCTCGACCTCGCGGGAGAAGCGGAATCCCAGGATCGCCATGGCCTCGCGGAAGTTCTCCGCGAGCTCCTCGCGGCTGTTTCCGCCGAGGAACAGGTCGCCCAGTTCGAAGCTGTAGCTGTCCTGGTTGGGCAGCTCGGCCAGCGCCATGCCCTCGGAGACGTGACAGGTGAACATGGCGTCCGGGAACGCCTCCTGCAGGCGCTCCACGTCCTCCGGCCCCGGCACGCGGGTGACCCGGGCGGCGCCGTAGGAGCGGGGCATGAACTTTGCCGCCTGGCGGTAGTGACCCTCGCCGCGGGGGAAGTCCGGGTGCCGCCCCAGCGCCACGTCGATCGCCACCTCGTGGTGCGAAGCCCCGTCCACGAGGTAGAACAGCGGCGAATGCGACTTGGAGATGCGCGGGTTGATCTCCAGCAGCTTGACGTCGTCGCTGTCCTCGTCCCAGAAGAACTCGACGTTGAACGGCGTGTTGTCGAGGCCGAGATGCCGGATGATGCGCCCGGTGCCCTCGATCATGCGGTCCTGCACCTGCTGCGGCAGATCGGACGGGTAATGATAGCCGACGAAGCTGACGGCGTTGGCGCCCCGCAGCGAATCGATGATCGCGTAGGAGCGGACCTCGCCGTCGAGCACGTAGCCCTCGACGGTGCAGCCGCGGCCGCCGATGAGTCCCTCGGCGACGCAGAAGCCGCCTCCGAGCAGCGCGCGCCGGCCGCCCAGGCGGGCATGTTTCATCAGCGTGTCGAAGGGTTCGGCGAACTTGCCGATGCCTTCCCGGATCGGCTCCAGCGCCCGGTGCAGGCCGTCGCGGTCATCGATCTGGAAGCCGAGCGTACTGGAGAAGGCGACCACCGGCTTGAGCCAGAACGGGTAGGGCAGCGGCGGGTCGTCGAGCACGGCGTCGTCGTTCGGGTTCAGCAGGGCGAACGGCGGCGTCAGGTCCGGCGTGGCCTCGTACTCGGCCAGGCGGGTGGCGTACTTGTTCTCGCACATCAGCACCGATTCCAGGCTCGGCCCGCGCAGGCCCAGCTCGCCCTGCAGGATCGGCAGCAGGCTGGTGGTGGGGAAGTCCCAGTGGCCCATGATCGCGTCCACCCGGCCGTCGATCTCGGCGAGCTCGCGGCGCGCGGTGTGCAGGAGTTCCTCGATCGGGTAGGACTCGGGATTGACGATCTGCTGGTACGGGATGATGCCGTGGAACTCGTAGTTGCCGCTGCCGCGCACCGAGCGGAGCATGTCCCGATTGAATTCGTCCAGCCCGATGACCGCGATGTTCCGGTGCTCTTCCATGGAGTGAGACCTCCCCGTTGAAACCCGCGTCGCCCGGCGTACCGCGCGACGCCCGGGACCACCTTCCGCCTCTTTGTGTAGGGTCGAATTGACCGGACTCAAGGGGCTGTGCCGGACGGCGGGTCGTCGGCCGACGATCCGGGCCGAACGGACTCCCGACGGTCGCGGGCGCGTTCGGTCCAGTCGCTGCTGCGCCGCGGGTCCAGGCGCGCGGCAGCGTAGGTGGTCGGCTGCGGGATGGGAACGAGGATCCTGCGCAGCGGGCTCGGCAGGGTCCGCGCCGGGGCGTGGACGCCATCATCGTCAGCGAGGCCGCTGCCGGCAGAAGGAAGATCCCCGCGGGGCCGGTGAGACGCATAGAAGATGCCGCCGGCCACCGGCGCGGCGAGCCGCCGCGCCTCCCGTCTCCACGGGGATGGACCGCGGTGCTCAGCCCTCGACCGGGATGCGGCGCGTGCGCGCCGTCCCGCGCTTGCCGATCCCGATCTGCAACACCCCGTGTCGGCCGCGCGCCTTGACCGCATCGGGGTCGGCGCTTTCGGAGAGCACGAAACGGCGGTAGAAGGTGCCCCAGTGGCGCTCGATGCGGCCGGTGCCCCGCTCATCGGTGCTGCGCTCGCGCCGTCGCCGGCCGACGTTCCGAGGCCGGGCGCTGTCCCCCGGATGGGGGGACACGGCATCGTGACTGCCAACTAAACTGTGTAACCGGGTCAATGGCAATGCTCGCCACGCGCCGGCGGACCGTGCGAATCCGCCGGGGAGGCGCTGACCGGAGATGGTGCTCGCGCGTGAACGTGTACTACACCGATCGTCCCCTGACCGGGGCGGAGCTGATCGGGCTGGGCCGGGTGCTCGGCGGCGTGCGCGGGTCCGCGCGCGCGCCCATCGAGCAGCGCCGGGTCGGCCTGGTGCTGCCCGTGCGAGAGGAGCCGAACGGGTGGCCGACGACTGCCGGAGGACACCTGAAAGTGCTGCGCAAGGCGCTGCGCCATGCCGGCGCCGGATCGGACCGCGACAGCCCGGTCGCGCTGGTGATGCCCGATCCGCCGAGCCCCGTGATCGGGAAGCTCGCCCTCGCGCTGCGCGACATTTGCGGCGTGCCGCCGTACGTCATCCTCCGCGGTGCGTCCGGCGATTCCGGGGTGCGCGTGATCGAGGCCGACGGTCTGCTCGAGTGGGCCTCCAGCGACCGGGACGATGCCCCGGCCCCGCGATGGCGACGCTGAGCGAGCGGCAGGGCGTATGCCGCCACAGGAGGGCCGCATGACGATAACCGCCCAGATCAGCTTCGTGCGAAAGCGCAAGCACAAGGATCCGGGCCGGCGCATCGTCGCCGTGGGCGGTATGAATCCCGCCGGCGACGACTGGAGCCTGGAGCAGCAGGACGCGATCAACGCGATCGAGCTGGGCCATTGCGAGTTCTTCGTGGTCCGGGGCGAGCAGCCGCTGAAGGTGATCGTGGCCGACGCGGAGAACGGCAAGTATCTCAAGACCGAGGCGGACGAGCGCCGCCCGGATCGGTTGCTCGAGCTGCCGGAGGCGCCGGCGCAGGTGGAGTGAACCGGTCGGCGCGTTCCGGCCGACGCCGCGTCAGTTGTCCTTCGCCCCCTGGTTGATCCACTCGCGCAGGGTGTCGATGTCCGCCTGGACGAGCGCCTGCTTGTGGTAGGGCATGCGGATGCTCGGATCGGCGCGGCCCTCCACCAGCACCATCAGGTTGCTGGTATAGGCGTGTCGCGGCTCGACCACGGCACCGTACTTCGTCCCCTTCATCACGCCCTGGTAGCTGCGCAGATCGACCCCGCTCCTCTCGTAGCCGATGCCGCCCGGCTGGTGACAGCTCACACAGTTCTTCTGCAGGATCGGCTGAACGTCGTGCTGGAAGCTGACCTGGCGCTGCTGCGGAGTCGAGCTGCACGACGCCGCCAGGAGCGCAGCGAGCGAGAGCAGGGCGATGGCGGGGAACCGGCTTCGTGGATGGATGGCCATTGCGGTCACCTCCGTTTGTGAAGGTGCTCCCCCTTTCCTGTCAAATTATAGCGCGATTCCGGCGCCCGCCTGGTCGACCCCGTCGTTTCTCTCCGGCCCTGCTTGATCTGAATCAATTCGCCCCTGTTGCCGGTCACCCGCACCCCGTCGCGCACCTGCGCGCCCCCTCGAAGAGGGGGAGGCTTTGACTATTGCCAGCGCCTATATTGAATGGGCACGACAAATCATTACGGGTGCACGCGGTGCCGGCAACAGCCGGCCCCGAACGGGACGACGAGGCATTCCGGCCTCGCGTCCCGGTCCCGTACCGAGGTCACGCTGCCACATGAGCCGGGAGGCGACGCGCAACGCGTCACGCGACGGGAAGGCCGGTCCGGTCGAGAGGGGTCGACCGGGAACGGCTGCACCGCCAGGTCGGACATCCCCCCCCCGCCAACCACGGTCACAGCCATGCGTCGGTGGCGCTTGCGGCGTCGCGCGCATGCCGGATCTGCGCCACCGGCACCGGGCCCGGTGTGCGGGATCCCCGGCAGGCACGGCTCGCGGAAGGCGCCGCGCCGGGCGATGGACCCTTGCGTGTCGCGGGCGGGGAACGGCCCGACCGCTCCCCGGCCGGCAGCTTATCGAGGAGACCCGCCATGCGAATAATACTCAGAGCCGCGCTTGCCCTGTTGATCGCCACGCTGGTTGGCGGCTGCAACTGGTATCTCGGCAGCGACACCCCCAACAGCGTCACGACACCCACCGTGATCTCGCAGTTCGATCCGGTCGCGCAGACGGCCGACATCCCGTTCCCCAACGATCTCCTGTTTGCCGGCAGCCAGGACGGCACCGTCAACGCATCCGTCTCGACCAGCAATCCGTCCGATCCCATGATCGCCGTCGACGCGCTGGACGGGTTCTCCACCACCGCCTCCGCCTACGTCGACTTCTCCGCGCCGCTCGCCCAGGGCCAGGATTTCGCGGCGCACGTGGAGGTGTTCCGCCTGGCCGCGGGCGGCGACAGTATCGCCGCCCGGCTCGCACCGGGGAGTATCGACGTCAGCGGCCAGGGGCAGTACAGCGTTGCGGGCGACTACGCGGTGCGGCTCGAACCGGATCCGAGCGATCAGCCGGGGCAGCGGCTGCTGGTGCAGCCGCTGAAGCCGCTCACCCCGCAGACGCACTACCTGGTGGTGGTCGAAGCGGGTCTGGTCGGCGCCAGCGGCGCGACGGTGGCGCCGAGCACGGACTTCCAGGCGGTACGCTCGACGACACCGGTCGACCAGAGCACCGTGCCGGCGATCCAGGGCCTTTCGGCACAGGCCAAGCAGACCCTCACGCAGATCCAGCAGGCCTACCGGCCGCTGTTTGACGACCTGGGCCAGAACGAGGGCATCGCCCGTTCGCAGATCGTCAACGCCTGGACCTTCACCACGCAGTCCGTCGGGGCCAGCCTCGAGTCGCTGCGCGCGCAGGCGAACGCGAAGACCTCGCCCGGAACGATCGCGCTGTTCGACACCGGGAATACCACATCGACTTACGGGGGCGCGGGACTGGCGGAGGTGTATATCGGCACCGTGACGCTGCCCTACTACCTGGGCGTGCCGACCACCCAGGATCCGCTGGCACCGTTGCAGCAGCCGTGGCAGGCGGACCCGGGCCAGACCCCGGGCAGCGGCGTGACCGCCACGGGCGTGAGCTGCGCGAACCTGGCGTCCGTCCCGGCCAGCCCCACCAACTGCTACCCGCTGCCGAAGCAGACCGCCTGGGTCACCGTGCCGGTGCTGGCCACGGTACCCCTCGCCTCCGGCGTGCCCGAGTCGGGGGATTCGGTCGTGATCATGCAGCACGGGCTCACCCAGAACCGCACCAACCTGCTGGCGGTCGCGGACAGCCTGGCGCAGCAGCACCTGGTGGGCATCGCCATCGATCATCCGCTGCACGGCATCACGCCGTCGTTCGACAACGGGGCCTTCGCCTCCCTGGAAGACGACGACAACGGAAGCTACCTGACGCGGTACAAGCTGACCGAGACCGTCACGGCGACCGGCGTGACGCCGCCGTCGTCGGGCCAGGGCTGCGTGCCCCTTTCGGGGGCGGTCCCGTACCAGTGCTTCGGGGAGCGCACCTTCAACCTGGACGTCAACCAGGACGGCACGATCGACGCCTCCGGCAAGTGGTACGTGAACCTGGCCAATCCCCTGGTCAGCCGCGACAACGATCGCGGATCGGTGGTGAGCCTGATCGACCTCTACGCGATCCTCAAGCACAGCAGCAGCCTGACGCTGGTCACGGGGACCGTCGCGAGCCCGGTGACGTCGGCGCTGGCGATCAACAACAGCGACGTGCGTTTCATGGGCCACTCGCTGGGCGCGATCGCGGGTACGACCTTCACCGCGGTGGAAGCGAACGCCTCGTTCCCGAGCGTGCTCGCCAACCCGGGTGGCGGGTTCGCCCGGCTCCTGATCGGGGCGCCGGCTTTCTCCTTCGGGATCAAGTCGTACCTCGGATCGGTGGGCGTGAACGTGGGCACGCGCGCTTTCCAGCAGTTCCTGCGCCTGAACCAGACCGTGGATGACAGCGCCGACCCGGTGAACTACGTGGCCGCGCTCGATCCCAACTACAGCGGACCGCTGCCGCGCAGCTTCCATCCCGTCGACATGATCGAGGTGATCGGCAACAACGCCGGCAACCCGCCGGACCTGACGGTGCCGAACAACGTGCTGGAGCCGCCCTATCTCAGCCAGCAGACCGCGACCATGCCCGGCCCCCTCTCGGGCACCGATCCGCTGGTCTCGCAGATGGGGCTGGTTCACGCCGTGGTCACGCCGCCGGTGGCGGCATTGCACAAGGTGACCGGGTTCACGGTGACCCAGTTCACCGAGGGCGAGCACTCGTCATTGCTGGAGCCGGACGACTCGGTGACCGGTGCCTCGCAGCCGAACAGCAACTTCCTGCCCGTGACGGCCGAGATGCAGTGCGAGGCGGCGGGCTTCCTGGCCAGCGGGGGGAGCTATGTCCCGGTCGGCTGCAGCTAGGCCGGCCCCGGGGTCTCTCCGCAGGGGATGAGAGCGGGCCGCCCCGCGCGCGTGGGGCGGCCCTTTCCCGGCCGGCGGCGGCCGCGCGGGCCCCGAGAGCGTTCCTGACCCGCATCAGGTCGCCGCCGCGCGGGGCTTGCGACGCTGTCGGACGTGTGCTCGTCGGACGCCGCATCCGCACGGGGCCGGGCCTTCGCCACGGACCGATTCAGGGCCCCGGCCCTGGTGGTCGGGCCGGTGATCGCGCCCACGCTGTGGGCGGTTACCTGACCCGGGCGCTGTCCACGCTGCCGCTGGTGCTGCTGACGGGGCGTGTGCGCGCCGGCACCGGATCCGGCGGATTTTCGCCGCCGGCCTGATCCCCACCGCACCTGATCCAGGTCAATCGCGACGATCCCGGCGCGCCGGAGACTGGGCCGCACCGCCCGGGCGCGAGGATCCGCATTCGCCGGTGCCGTCGTCGGAACAGGTCGCGAGGTTTGCATGTCCGCCGCCCCGATCCGGTTGCTCCTGATCAACCCCCGTTTTCCGGAGAGCTTCTGGAGCTTTCGCTGGGCCCTGAACGAGCTGCTGCCCGGCAAGCGGGCGATCAACCCGCCGCTGGGCCTGGCGACGGTGGCGGCCCTGACGCCCGCCCACTGGCAGGTCCGTATCCTGGACGAAAACGTCGGCCCGCTGCCCGTGGAGGCGGAGGCCGATGTCGTCGGCGTCTGCGGCATGGCAGTGCAGTACCCCCGGCAACGCGAGCTGCTGGCGCACTACCGTGCGCAGGGATGTCACGTGGTGGCCGGCGGCGCCTGGGCCTCGATCTCGCCGGAGGCGTACGCCGGGCTGGTGGACAGCCTCGCCGAGGCGGGCAAGAAGCAGAACCTGCACGGCGATCTGCTGGAGGCGGTGCGCGCGTTCTACCGCAACGGCATCGACGTGTTCAGCGGCTTCATCGTGGGTTTCGATCACGACACGCAGGAGGCCTTCCAGCGCCTCTACCGTTTCATCGTCGATTCCGGCATCCAGGTGGCGATGCTGGGCCTGCTGACCGCGATCCCCGGGACCCCGCTCTACCGGCGCCTGGCACGCGAGGGGCGCCTGCGGCCGGACGTCGCGCCGGGCGACAACAGCGGCGGGCGGACCAACGTCCTGCCGCTGCGCATGAGCCACGACCAGCTCATGGACGGATACGCGGCGGTGTGGCGTCGTCTCGTGACGGACCGTGCCATCCTCGCCCGGATTCGCAACAAGCAGCGCCATTTTCGGCCGGTCGGCCCGGTGAAGCTCCCGCCCTGGCGTGACTCCCTGCGCATGACCGGCCGCCTGCTTGTGCGCGGCATCCTCCCCGGCGGCCTGCGCAGGATGCTCGCCTTCGCGGCGAGCCTGGTCGGGGCGCGTCCCGGGCTGTGGCCGCTGGTCCTGCGCGACTGGGCCCATGCACTGGCCATCCGGGCCTACGCCCGGCGTGGCCTCGCCCTGCCGGAGCGCCGGGACGACAATCGCCTGCAGCGGGTGCTCGCCCGGCTGCGGCGCCTGTCGCCCGGGACCCTGACGGTGTCGGCCGGCCCGGGTGCCCGGCTGCAGCTGGTGATCCGGGGGAGGCTCGGCACGGCCGAGTCCCGCCGTGTGGCGCGCCAGCTTCACCTGCTGCTGCGCAGGGTGCCGAGCGTGGTGGTGGCGGTGCGGGTTCACGAGCTGTCCGACCGGACCCAGTGCCGCCTCCGGCGGATGCTCGATTCGCTCCACCGTCATGCGGACCGCATCGTGGTGGAGGCGGACCGCTGTCTGCTGCCCGCACTCGACTCCTCCGTGTTCCACGTCCGGCTCGCGGACGGGTAACGGAATTGCCGCGGGACCGTGGCGCCGACAGGCTCAGCCCGGCCCGGCGCCGGCGGGCCCACGGGACACCACTCGCCACTCGAAGGCGTGTTCGCCCTGGTCCGGACGGGCGGTGACCTTCAGTACGAGTCGCCGGTCGTGGGCGGCCAGCGCTCCCTCGAGCAGCCCGTTCCAGGCGTCGAATGCTGCCGGATGGGGGTGGGGCACGCCGTCCGTGAGCCTGCAGGTGGATTGCCGCACCCCGGGTGGCCCGCCATCGTCGATTGCCTCGGCATGGTCCCCCTGCGCGCGGGCCAGGGCGAGCACGAAGCGGGCGAAATCGGTCCCGTCACCGCTGTCCGGCAGGCCCAGCGCAGCTGCCGTGGCCGCGTGGAACTGCATGCCGATCAGCCGCCCGGTGATGTTGCCGAGCCAGGCGCCCTCGGCCGGGCCGCGCAGCGCGATCAGCTGCGGCAGGGCGGTGCGGACGTATTCCATCGCGTAGTTGCGCCGGGCTTTCTGGAGCCGCTCGCCGGGCCAGTCCGCCGTGGGCAGCGCGGGCGCCTGCGCCGGGTCGAAGGCCGGCGCCTCCTCGCCGGGCGAGAAGCGCAGGCGCTGGTCCGGCGTGATGTCCCGGTCGTACTCGATGTAATAACCCTCCAGGCCCGGCTGCCCCTCCATGGTCTGCCCGGTGCAGACGAAGCCCAGCCGCGGCACGCCCAGGGACACCCCGTTGTGGGCGTGCCAGCCCCGCAGCATCGCGCGCGACACCTCGCCGGGGACGGCGCAGACGGCCGTCCCGGCCCAGGCCCAGCGCGGCGGCGGGTAACGGATCCAGACCTTGCGCGGCGACTCCTCCACGTATTCCACGCGCACGCCGCCGATGGCGTTGGACAGGTAGTGGTAACGCGCCGCCGTGACCGCGGGCGGCAGGCGCTCGAGCCCGAGCTTGCGGATCCCCGGCAGGAAGCGCTGCAGGTGCTGGTGGCGGAAAATGCGAAACACCAGCTCGGCGGCTTCCCGCGTGCCGAGCCGCGTCACCGCGGTCAGCACCAGGCCCGTGAAGAAGGCGTGGTACCACTCGGCGACCGCCGACCAGCGCGCCTCGTCCGATACCGGCGCGCGGGATGCCGTCCTGTCGTCGGCCATGGTGCGTGTCTCCGGAGCCGGGTGTCCGCCAGGCCATGGCGGGCCGCGTGTCCCGGGATCGTACCCCGTCGCCGCCCGCGCGAAAACGATCGGGCAGCAGCATGCCGGGAAACGGAAAGGGACCGGGCGTCGTGTATCACGGAAGGAGCAAGCCGGCGCGGCATCCCGCGCCGCCAACCAGGGAGGGCACGTGGTCCGGTGAACGCGGAGACCGTACTGCCAATCTTCCGCAGGCTGTCGTCATGCCCCGGAGCCGTCACGCGCTCCGCCGGCGGTATCGTACCCGCCCTCTGAGACGTGGCATTGCCTGTGACCGAGTTGGCAATTACCCAGCTGGTCCAGCCGATGGACCTGTCGATCGTGCTGGCCGTCCTCGCCGGGATGGCGCTTGCGCTGCGGCGCCGGCGCGCGGGGTCGCTGCTGCTGCTCGGCGCCATCACCTGGATCTGGATCTGGTCGCTGCCGGTGGTCTCGGATGCGGTCCGCCTGAGCCTGGAGCAGCAGTTCCCGGACCGGCCCGTCAGCGAGTATCCGGCCGCCGGGGCGGTCGTCGTCCTGGGCGGTGCCGTCGCGTCCAGCGTGCCGCGCGGATTTCCCTACCCGGAGCTCAACAATGCGTCCGCGCGTGTATGGCAGGCATCGCTGCTCTACCATGCGGGCCGGGCGCCGCGGGTCATCGCCTGCGGAGGCGACGCCGCCGGCGCCGCGGAGCGGGCTTCCGAGGCGAAGGCCGTGCGGCGCCTGCTGGTCGCGCTCGGCATCCCCGGGAAAAGCGTCGTGCTCGAGTCGCGGGGCGGGAATCTCCACGAGACCGCGCAGGCGCTGCGGTCGCTGCTGGCCAATCTCGGCGTCCGGCGCGTGCTGCTGGTCGCGTCCCCCCTGCGGATGCCGCGCGCGGTGGAGACCCTCCGTGCGGCGGGCATCGACGCCGTCCCCGCGCCGACCGGTGTCGCGCCCCGCACCGCCAGTCACCGCCCGGCCAACTGGCTCCCCGACGCCCGCGCGCTCGCCGACAGCTCAAGGGCGCTGGACGAGTACGCCGAGCTGGTGATCTATCGGTGGAGGGGGTGGGCGAGCCCGGGGTCGGGGGAAAGACTTAAGTTTTAAGTTTTAAGTTTTAAGTGAAGAGGGGTTGGCGCCCTTCACGCGGCTCCATGCCTGCGCCCAGTGCGAGTACCTACAGCAGGCTTTCGGACGGGCTCGCTGAATGATAGTGTGCCGCAAGAGCCGGCGCCATTCTTAACTTAAAACTTGAAACCTAAAACTTAAAACTCGATATGTACCCACGTACATGGAACCAACCCGCCCCCGGAAGCGTCATTGCCTTGGGGGAGCGTCGAGCCGTTTGCTCGGAGTGAGTCGTGACAGCCGGGTGCGTCCGGCACGGATGGCGCGTGCCGGCCCGGCTCAACCGGATACCGCGTCGCCGGGATTGGCGGCGCACAACCTGGAGGTTCAATGGAAATGAAGACAACCGCTACGCTGACGGCAGCCGGCCTGCTCCTCCTCGCGCCGATGGCGGCGCTGGCGGCCGGAAACGGTCCCCGCCTGGAGACGCACGGCGGCCAGTGGACCGGTCCGTACGTCGGCGCGCAGGTCGGGTTCAACCAGTCGAGCTCGCCCGGCCTGGACACGCAGACCTCGCTGACCGGCGGGGCCCTGGGCGGGTACAACGTGGCGCTGCCCCTCCAGGGCAGCCGGGCGCCGCTGATCCTCGGCGCGGACGTGTTCGCCGAGTTCAACAGCCAGGCCGACCACAATCGCGGCGTTCGTTACGGAACCAACGACATCGGGGTCGACGTCCTCGCGGGGCTGCCGCTGGGCTACCGGCATGACTTCCTGCCGTTCGTGAAGGTCGGGATGGGCAACCTGAGCGGCACCGGCGATCTCGGCGGGAGCGACACCTCGGCCCGGATCGGTATCGGCGCCGCGTTCAAGATCCAGCCCAACCTGGCCCTGCAGGCGCAGTGGATGCACCAGGACGGCGACCACGTGACCAACGACAACTTCACGGTCGGCATCAACTACCATTTCGCCCTGGCCCGGTAACGGTCCGGCCGCGCGGTCTGCCGGCGAACGGCGGGGCGCTCCGCCCCCCCCCCCGCCGTTCGCCTTCGGGCAGGGGACGGCGTGCCTGAAAATTCCCGCCCGAGTTGCTACCATCACACGTCACGGCAACACTTGCCCGGGCGACACCCCCGCGCGTCCACCGGAGTCCGCCGACGCGCGTCGCCGCGATCCGGCGAGGGCGTGTCGCCCCCTTCCGAACGTTGTGTAAACCGGATCGAAGGAGAACCGCATGCTGATACGGACGCTGGAATACGCCGACAAGCACCGCAGCGTCGGCGCCGAGGGATGGGACAGCTCGCGGCTGCTGCTGAAGAAGGACGGTGTCGGCTTCTCTTTCCACATCACCACGCTGTACGAGGGCGTGGACAACCAGTTCTGGTACAAGAATCACTTCGAGGCCGTCTACGTGATCTCCGGCGAGGGCTGGATCAAGGACCTCGGCACCGGGGAGACACACGAGCTCAAGCCCGGCTCCCTCTACGTGCTCGACCAGCACGACCGCCACATCGTGCATGCGAACAGGGAGATGAAGGTCGCGTGCGTCTTCAACCCGCCGGTCAGCGGCAAGGAGACCCACGACGAGGACGGGTCCTACAACCTCGACGCCGAGGAGTTCGAAGACTAGCGACCCGCTCCCCCGGTGGCACGGTCCCGGCGCGGCGGGGGCGGGACGCGTTTCGCGGTCCGGTCTCCGGCAGGCGGGGGCCGCAGCCGTCGCGGCCATGGGGCCGGCTGTCGGCAGCTGCGCGGCGCGGGTGCGGCATCGTACCGGGCTTTGCCTGCCCGCCTGCCTTGACCGTCCCTGCGACCGCGCGCATCGGGGTCACCCACCGCGCGAATTCCGCCTTCCGGCACGGCCCCGCCCCGTTTGGGGGGGCGGTGTGCCTAGCGCCTTGTTTCTCAATGCCCGCCGCGCATCTCGATGCGTTGCCTGCCCGCATTTCCCGACCGGCGGTGTTGACTCGCCGACGAAAGGGGCATAGCTAGTCGTAGCTCGGATTGCGGTCACACCAGAAAATCGCGTCCGCCTGACGGATCCGGGGCGGCGCCAAAACGCACGGTACGGGGTCTTGAACAAGAAACAGGAAAGTCCCCCCGCCAAGGCGGCCGGGGAGATCGGAGGGGCGCCGTCCCGGGCGCCCGCCGAGGCACCGGGAGACGCCGGGGAAGGCCGGATTTCGCGGACGCTGCTGTTCTACGAGCGGCCCGTGCCCCTGAACCGGGAGACGCACCGCGACCTGCGGCTGCGCGACCATCCCGGTGACTTCTCCTTCGCCCGTTGCACCAACTCGATACCGGTGGCCGGGATCGAATTCCCCGAGGCGTGCCGAGACTACCCCATCGTCTTCGCCGGTACTTCGCCGGCAGCCTCCATCCCGACCGTCCTGGTGGGCCTGCGGGCCGACGAGAACCTGTTCGTCGGCTCCGACGGCCGCTGGGAGCCGGTCTACGTGCCCGCCTTCGTGCGGCGCTATCCGTTCGTGCTCGCGGAAAAGCCCGAGCCCGGCGACTTCACGGTGTGCGTCGACGAGGGTTATCCCGGGCTCGGAACCGGAGAGGGAGAGCCGCTGTTCGACGAGCAGGGCAAGGAGACGCCTCCCTTGCAGCGTGCGCTGCAGTTCCTGGGCGAGTTCCAGGGGCAGATGCAGCGGACCCGGGAGTTCGTCGAACGGCTCGCGTCGATGGACCTGCTGCAGCCGAAGGTGATCCAGGTCGCGCCGAAGGATGCGGCCGCGTTCGTGCTGCAGGGCGTGTTCGTGGTCGACGAGGCCCGCCTGCGCGAGGTGGACGACGCTGCCCTGCGAACGCTCTTCGATGCGGGCGAGCTCGGATGGATCTACGCGCATCTGATCTCCCTGGCCAACATCAACAGCCTGACGCTGCGGCTCGACCGGCGTCACTGAACAGGGACCCGCGGCCCGCGGCGTTCGCGCCCCGGGCCCGGCGCCGGAAAGGCGCACATCACGGAGGACGGGGGGAATGATGAGCAAGCGGATCCGCCGGCCGCGCCGGCGACAGGGACGTAGTGTCTCCGAACGGGCCGCGCCGCCGGTGCAGCGCCTGACCCCCATCACCGCCGCCGTCGTCGCCGTACTGGGTACGGGCGGTCCCGGCGTGGCCATGGCCGCCGGCAACGTCATCACGCCCAACGGCCGGACCGCCACGCGCCTCAGCGTCCGGGGCAGCGTCACCGACATCACCACCGGCACGCTGCATGGCGCCAACGCCTTCAATGCCTTCAGCCAGTTCCGCGAAGCCGGCGGCAATACGGTCAACCTGCGTCTGCCGCAGGGTGCCCGGAACCTGGTGAACCTGGTCTACGGCGGCCAGACCGTGATCAACGGCGTGCTGAACGCCTACCGCAACGGCAGCATCGGCGGCAACGTGACCTTCGCCGATCCCGAGGGCCTGGTGGTGGGCAGCGCCGGTGTGGTCAACGTCGGCAGCCTGACGGTCTCCACGCCGACGAAGGCGTTCATGAACCGCATGCTGGATGCCGGCGGCCATTTCGACAACACGGCGCTGACCCGATTCTTCGACGGAAACGCACCGGTCTCGCCGGACGGGCGCATCGACATCGCCGGGCAGATCAACGCCAGCGGCGGCATCAACCTGGACGCCGCGCAGGTGCTGGTCGCCGCGAGTGGGCGGCTGGCGGCGGGCGATGCCGAAATTGCCCGCGGCGAGCTGTTCCGGGCGACGGTCAACACCGATGGCCTCACGCAGGGCACCCGCGCGGTGGCGCACAACGGCGTGGTGCGCATCGTGGGGACGCAGTCGACCACCCTCGCCGGGCAGGTCCGTGCGCTGGCCAGCGACGGCGGCTCCGTCTCCGTGACGGCGGCCCGGGTCGATCTTGCATCGACCGCGCGCGTGGACAGCTCGGGCAGCGCCGGTGGCGGGCAGGTGCTGATCGGCGGCGGGCCCCACGGCGACGGCACGCTTGCGAGCGCCAACACCACCACCGTGGCCGCGGGCGCGCGCATCGACGCCTTCGCCACCTCCGACGGCGACGGCGGACACGTGGTGGTCTGGAGCGACAACGGCACCGACTTCGGCGGCACCGTGACCGCGCGCGGGGGCCCGCTCGGTGGCGACGGCGGCCAGGTCGAGGTCTCCGCCCGTTACGGGCTCGACTTCCACGGCCAGGTGGACACCCGGGCGCCGCAGGGCATCACCGGTGACCTGCTGCTCGACCCGAACGATCTTTACGTGGTCGACACGTTGCCGAACGGCGCCAGCGGGACCACCCCCGCGACCACCGGCTCGGGCGCGCAGGTCGGGGATTTCACCGACGCCACGCCGGCGAGCGCGAGCTACGTCACGGTCGCGACCCTGCAGGGGCTGGGGGACACCAACGTCACCCTGCAGGCCTTCGACACGATCACCATCGGCGGCACCGCCTCGACGACCAGCGCCAACCTCGATCTCAGCGGCAGCAGCAAGACCGGCACCGGCACGGGTCTGCAGGGCGGCCACACCCTGACGCTCGAGGCGGGCTACACCGACAGCAGCAGCGGCGCGACCGGCCTGGGCGATATCGTGTTCAACCCGGGTTCTTCCATCGAGACCGACGGCGGCGCCGTGGTGATCGATGCCGGCGCCGGATTCACGGGCGCCGCGGCGACGGACGGCACGGCGACGCTCGGCAGCATCACCACCGCGGGCGGGGCCATCACGGTCAACGCCGGCGGGTCCATCAGCCTGCCTTCCACGGCCACGCTCGACAGCACCGCCTCCGGAAGCACCGCGCCGGGCGCCATCGCCCTGACCGCCACGCAGGAGGCCGCCAACGGTGCCGGCCTTTTGAGCGCGAGCACGGTGTACCAGAGCACCAGTCCGGTCATCGTCAATGACGTGGCGCCGAGCGCGACCGCCACCGTGGACATCGCCGGCACGATCAACGGCGGGGACGTCACGCTTTCCGCCTCGGCGCAGTCCGCGGCGAGCTTCGCCGGCAACCCGCAGGAGCAGGCCATCGCCCAGAAGCTGTTCCAGAGCCTGGGGCTGCCCACGGGAACCCTGCTGCAGGCCTACCTGTTCAGCAGTTCCGCGACGGCGAAGGTGACGGTGGATTCCACCGCGTCGATCACGGGCACCAGCGTCAGCCTGGCCAGCGACGCGCAGCCGAGCATCGATCTGACCAACCAGAACGCGCTGCCCGACGGGACCTACCTGTCGGCCCTGGAAGCGCAGGTCAACGCCACTTCCCTGGCCGAGATCGCCAGCGGCGCGAGCATCCTCTTCAACGGCACGGCCGCCGGCGCCAACGCGCTCAGCGTGCAGGCGACCGCCGAGCCGTCGACCGCGCTGGCCGTCAACAGCAGCGTGAGCGGGAGCGGGCCGAGCATCACGCTCGCCTACGAGAAGGCCAACGTGACCACCAGCGCCCTGGTCGATGCCGGCGCCACCATCGGCACGGCCGTCGGCGCCAGCGACTACGGCGTCGACGTGCACGCGGAGAACGCGCAGAGCTTCGTGGTCAAGGCCAGCTCCAGCGCCACCACCAGCGGCAGCAGCGCGGCCAACGCCGGCATTGCCGTGGCGATCTCCAACCTGGACACCAGCGCGGTGGCCACCGAGGGCGCGGATCTGCCAAGTGCCTCCGACGTGACCGTCACGGCCGCCTCGAGCACCGACAAGAACGTCACCTCGGCCGAGACCGACGCGAACGCCGGCGGCACCGCCAAGCCCCCGGCGGACGGTGGCTCCAGTCAGTCGGAGAGCCCCCTGCAGTCACTGCTGGGCCTGCTGCTCGGCGGCGTGAACAGCAAGGCCACGGATGCCTCCGGCTCGGACAACAGCACGCCGACGGCCGGCTCGACGTCCGGCTCGACCGGATCGGGCACCAGCACCACCGGTTTTGACCTTGGCTCGGCGCTGGCACTGGGCTTTGGCAGCCAGGGTGCAAGCGCCTCGATCGCGCCCGCCACGACGATCAACGCCAGCGGCAACGTGATCGTGGACGCCTCCAACAGCTCGCCCGGCTTCCATAACCTGGCAAGCTCCGGTGCCGCTTCCACCGAGGAGAGCTCCACCACGAACGGCGGCACCAGCAACGTCGGGGTGAGCCTGGCGGCCTCGCTGAGCTGGCAGAAGCACACCGCCCACGCGGACATCGGCGCGGGCGCCAGTGTCACCGCGGCCCGGGTCGCCGTCGGCGCCCAGAACGACACCGCCCTGTCGTTCCTCCAGCCGTTCGACGAGGCCCTGACGATCGCCCAGCAGCTACAGCAGGAACTCAACGGCAATTTCTCCGGCACCAGCCTGGCCGCTGCCTGGAGTACCCTCTCGCCCAACGAGGTGACCAACGTCCAGAAGTTCATCACCGACCTGCAGGCCCTGGCCAACGCCGGCGTGAACCTGGTCACGGACTGGAGCAGCGCGAGCACGTTCAGCTCCAACGCCACCAACATCATCAGCAACCTCGGTCCGCAGGCGCTCAACGACTACAACGCGCTTCCCACCTCCTTCAAGGGCGCCTGGGACCAGAGCCTGGTGGGCAAGACCCTCAACGAGATCAAGGCCAGCGTCACCACGCCGGAGGGCATGAGCGCCTACGCCATGGCGACCGCGGACGGCTCGGCGCAGCTCGGCGTCGCCGCGGCCGTGAACTACCTCTCCTGGTCCAATGACACGCAGGCCTGGATCGCTCCCGGTGCCAACGTCACCCTCGCCGGTACGCTGGCGTCGGGGAGCCAGACCTCCAGCAGCACGTTCGACGGGCAGACCGTGCAGTGGGACGCGCCGCTGTCCGTGCAGGCCGAGAACGGCAGCGCGGTGCTCGACGGCGCCGGCAACGGCTTTCTCAAGTTTTTCGGGGTCACCCCGGCGAGCAGCAGCAGCGTCGGCGTGGGCGGGGCCTTCGACTGGACCGACTACCGCAACGTCACCAACGCGTGGGTGGCCAACGGCGCCACCCTGACCACCCGGTCCAACGACGTCTCGGTCACCGCGGGCGATGTCAACCGTGCCTTCAGCTTCACACCCAGCGGCGGCAAGGGTGGCGGCTACGCCGGCAACGGCGCCGTGGCGGTCACCCGCATCGCCGACCAGACCACCGCCGAGATCGACAACGCCGCGACCGTCCAGTCCTCGCTGACGTCTCCGCTCACCGTCCCGACCGACGGCGTGGTGGATATCGGGGCCACCAGCGAGTTCGAATCGTTCAGCCTCTCCGGGGCCGTCGTCAGCGCCCAGGGGGCGGGCATCGGCATCGGGGTGGCCGTCAACCTGATCGACCCGACCACCACCGCGGGGATCGGCGACACGACGACGCTCAGCAGCGCGGTCGGCCCGACGCCGGCCACCTCGGGCAACTGCACCAGCACGGCCTGCATCCGTGCCGGTGGCCTGGACGTGCAGGCGCAGACGACTGGTGCGGTGGTCACGCTGGCCGTGGCCGGCGCCCAGAGCGGCGGCACCAGCTCCAGCACCGGCGGATCGGGTTCGGGCTCCGGATCCGGCAGCCTGCTCGACAGTATCGAGAGCGGGGCCAGCTCGGTTGCGGGGGCGACCGAGTCGCAGTCCTCGGACAACAGCGCCTCCGCCGGCCAGGGCATCACGATCGGCCAGCATCGCACCACCTCGGCGGCCGCCGACGCCAGCGGCAAGCTCGGGGACGCCAACAGCAACAGCGGCTCCCAGGACCAGGCGCAGGGCTCGCTCCAGAACGATTACCAGAGCAACCCGGGCGGTGCCGCCGACAGTGCCTCCGGCTCGGCTTCGGACTCGTCCACGCAGCCCAAGATGAGCATCGCCGCGGCCGGCAGCGTGGCCGTCAACGACGCCCACATCACGACCACGGCGGTCCTGGACGGCGCGAAGGTCACGCTGGGCGGCAGCGGCACCGCAAGCGTGACCGCGCTGCGCAACACCAGCATCATCGCGGCGGCGGGGGCGGCAGCGCTCAGCCGCACGGGCGGCAGCAGCTCCGGGGCGTCGGCGGCGATTGCCGGCACCCTGGGGATGAACCTGCTGGACAGCACCACCGAAGCGAACCTGGTCAATGGCACCGTGCTCGACCTGAACAGCGCCGGCAACGGCGTTGACGTTCAGGCGCTGGCCGGTGGCCAGGCGGTCTCGGTGGGCCTGGGTGTGTCGATCAACACCGCCAGCGGACAGAACTCCCTGGCCTCGATCGTCGGCTCGGGCTCGGTCAGCGTCGCGCGCGATAGCACCCAGGCGCTGGTCAGCGACAGCACGCTGCAGAATCCGTTGCGCGGCGATGCCGTGGTGCAGGCCTACGACAGCACCGACATCGGCACCGGCGGTGGCGCCTTCTACACGGGCGGCAAGGCCGGCATCGGCATCGCGCTGAGCGTGGCGATGACCGGGAACGACACCCGTGCGCAGGTGCTCGGCAGTGACGTGACCGGATTCTCCAACCTTGACGTGCAGGCCTATGCGCCGGCCCAGATCGTCTCCGCGGCCGCCGTGGGCGGCTGGGGCGGCTCGAGCCAGGTGCTGACGCTCTCCGGTGCGGTGGTGGTCGACCAGATCGCCAACAGCACCGAGGCCACGATCGGTGCCGACGGCAGCGGCAACGGCTCGACCGTCACCGTTTCCTCGGGCGTGAACGTGACGTCCACCAGCCAGGACAACGCGGCACTGGGGGCATTGCTCCCCGGCGCCTGGACGGTGCCGTTCGACTTCTCGGGCTCGGCGCTGCCGGCCCTGTCGGGCAGCATGGGCGGTGCCAGCTCACACAACCAGAGCAGCGCCCCGGTGACCGCCGGCGGGACCTCGAACGCCACGCCGGGCGCGAGCGTGATCGCCGTCGCCGGAAGCGCGTCTCTGGGCTCCAGCAAGGCGAGCCTCGGCATCTCCGCGGTCTACGGCGGCATCGACGACAACACCCGGGCGAGCATCGCCAACGCGACCATCACCGCCGGCCCGGCCTCCGGCACGACGCCGGGCACGGTCACGGTCAGCGCGGACAATGCCGCGCGCGTGATCTCCGTGGCGGTGGGTGTGGGCGTGACCAGCGGCAAGCTCGCCGGGGTCGGCTCGTTCACCATCAACAACCTCGGCGGAACCACGGCTGCGGCGCTCGGCGACGGCAACGCCACGACCGACACCACCACGATCGGCGGCGTATCGGGCGGGCCGGCTCCCGACGTTTCCGTGACGGCGACCGACGCGCACACGGTCTGGTCGGCCGCCGGCGGCCTGGCCGGTGCCGGCACGGTCGCGGCGGGCGCCGCGATGGCGCTCAACCTGAACCGGCAGACCACGCAGGCCAGCGTCGATCACGTCACGCTGAACGCCGGCAACGCTACCGTCGAGGCGACCTCGAGCACCGGACTTTACAGCGGCGCGGTCGCCGGCGCGGCCTCGTCGAACATCGCCCTGGGCGGCTCGCTGGATGTCACCTTCGACCAGGGCACGACCCGCGCCGGCATCGCCGACAGCGCGCTCACGCTCGCCGGAGACCTGACCGACAGCGCCAGCGACAGCGGCAACATCTGGGACGGCGCCGGGGCGCTGTCCTTCTCGGGATCCGGTGCCGTCGGCATCGCCGCGGCGGTGAACGTCGCTCTGCACGACGTCGAGGCAGGACTTTCGAGCTCCACCCTCTCGGCCCCCGGGCAGACGGTCACGGTGTCGGCCACGCGCAGCGGCACCGTCGCCGCCGGCGCGATCGGCGCCCAGGCCAGCGGCGACGCCGCCGGCGGCCTGGCGGTCGTGGCCAACGTCGCCGACGACACGGTGGACGCCACGGTGAGCGGCCTCACGGGCAGTGGCACCCCGGCGCAGGCGACGCTCGCCACGCTCGACCTCTCCGCCGGAGACGCGGCGAAGATCTATGCCCTGTCCGGCGAGCTGGCCGGCAGCGGCAGCGTGGCCATCGGTGGCGCGGTGGCGGTCAACTGGCTGGGCCAGTCGGTCGCCGCCGACCTGACCGGCTCGACCATTGCGGCCACCGACGCGGTCGACGTCATCGCCGCGGGGTCCGGCGAGATCGACTCGCTCGCCGGCGCGATCGGCGGGTCCGGATCGGTGGCGCTGGGCGGGGCCGTCGGGGTCAACATCACCAGCAGCCAGGTCTCGGCTTTGGCCAGCGGCGACACGCTGGTCGACAGCGAGAGCCCCGACGTCACGGTCTCCTCGAGCAACGATCCGGCGATCCGCTCGCTCGCCATCGGCGCCACCGCCAGCGGCGAGATCGCGGCAGGCCTGGGCGTGGCGGTCAACCGCCTGGGCGATGCCACCAGCGCGGCCATCGACGGCGGCAGCATCCACGCGCAGAACGTGATCGTCTCCGCGAGCTCCGGCGGCAGCGGCGGCATCGGCACGCTCGCGCTCGGCGTGGCGGTCTCCGGCGTCGGCAGCGCCGCGGGCTCGGTGGTCACCAACGTGCTCACGGCGCACACCACCGCCGACATCACCGGCGGCGCGCAGGTGCTTGCCGTCAACAATGCCCTGGTGGCGGCCGCGGACCAGAACCGGATCACCGCCGCGACCGGCGCGTTCGCGGTCGGGGCGACCGGCGCGGGCGTGGGTCTCGGCGTGACCGTGGACGTCCTCGGCGACGATACCGAGGCGTACGTGGGGCTGCCGGCGGGCAGCACCGCCGCCAGCGACGGCACCTCGGTCGACGCGCTGGCGCTGGGTCCGTCGGGCGAACTCGTGGCTTCGGGGGCCCTCGTGACGCAGCCGGGGGTCGACAACCTCGGCGACTACACGAACTTCAGCGGACCGTCGGCCCTCTCGGAGACCACCACGTCGGTCCACGGTCTCGCGATCAACGCCGAATCGCTCAACATCGTCACGGGCCTGAGCGCGACCGCGGCCACCGCGTTCGACCCCCTCGGCTCGGCGGCGCTGGACGCCAGCACGGTCACCAACGTCATGGGCGGCAAGACGCTGGCGTACAGCGCCGGCGCGAATCTCGACACCGCCGCCGGTGCTGCCACGAACCAGGAGCTCAGCGTGATCGCCAGCCGGCACGACTTCGCCGCCAACCTGGTGATCGGCGCCGCGGCCGGCGCCACCGACGTGGCCGCCGCCGGCGCCCTGGGCGTGAACAGCTTCGATGCCACCACCAGGGCCTGGATCGAGGGCGGGCAGGTCTCGCCCCAGGATGCGGTCACGGTGCTGGCGCGTGCCTCGCAGGACAGCTACGGCCTGGGCGCGGGGCTGTCCGCGGCGCTGGCCGGCGCCGCCGGCACCGGCATGGTGGACGTCTTCCGCGCCGATACCGAGGCGTACGTCCAGGGACTGACGCTGACCGCCAACTCCCTGTCCGTGAACGCCCGCGACCGCAGCGCGATGAACCTGATCAGCGGCTCGGGCGCCTTCGGCGCTGCCGCGATCGCCGGCACCGCCCTGGTGGTCGACGGCGACAACACGACGCTGGCCCGGGTCGGCGACCCGACCGGCCAGAGCGCCACGGACATCGAGCTCGGCAGCGGCAACCTGGACATCGGCGCGACCTCGATCAGCGACCTGTGGACCCTGGCGGTCAGCGGGTCCGGCGCCGGCGGCCTCGCGCTCGCCGGCGAGGGGAGCGCCGTGGTCATGCGCGGCGATACCGAGGCGCATCTGGACAACGCCACCGTTGTCGGCCACGGCATCGGCCCGGTTCCGTCCGGCGGCGTGAGCGTGTCAGCCAGCGACACGACCCGTATCGAGGCCTACGCCGGCGCGCTCGCCGCCGGCGGCACGGCCGGCGTCGGCGCGGGCGCCAACATCGTGGTGCTGCACCAGACGGTGGCCGGCGCGATCACCGGCAGCACGGTCACGATGAGCCAGTTGGTCGATGTCAGCGCGAGTTCCGACAAGTACGTGAACATGGTCACGGCAACCGGGGCCGTGGGCGGGTCCGCGGGCATCGGCGGCGCCGCCGGCCTGATCCTGCTGGGCTCGGGCGACTCCGGCCAGGCGATGGACGCGCTCGACAAGAACGGTTCCGGGACCCTGTCCGGCCAGAGCCGGATGAGCGACGCGGGCAACTCGGCCGGCGCCGACGGCAACCTGAGCACAAGCGAGCAGGGACAGGTCGCGGGAGCCACCTCGTTCGACCTCGCCGGCGCGGTCGGAGCGAGCGCGCCGGACGCGACCACGGCGAAGATCTCGTCCAGCACGGTCGGCGCCGGCGCGGTCACGGTCACGGCGACCGACACCACCACCACGCAGAACCTTGCGGGTGCGGCGGGCGTGGGGGTCGGCTTCGGCTTCGGTGCCGGCATCGCGGTGACCCGCGTGTACGACACCGTGGGCGCGACCATCCTCAGCTCGACGATCACGGCACCGGCCGTGAACGTCGCCGCGTCCACCGGCGACGGCAGCGGCGGCAGCGCCGTGTCGGTGACCGCCTACGATGGCGCCGCGGGCCTGGGCTTCGGCCTGGGGGCGGCGATTGCGGACGGCGCGGCCGACGCCACGGTGAATGCCGGCGTCAGCGGCGGCAGCGTGACCGGCGACGGCAGCGGCAGCCTCAGTGTTTCCTCCAGCGACGGGGAATCGGTGCAGGGAACCGGGGGCGGGGCGACGGCCGGCGCGGTCAGTGTCGGCGCCGTCGTGGTCACGGCGCACAAGAGCGGCACGGTGAACGCGGGCCTGGCCACGACCGCCGACCGGTACGACGGCATCAGCATCGATGCGACCGGCGGCGGCAGCGCGGACGCCAGCGCCAAGGGCGTGAGTGCCGGCATCTACAGCGGCAACGCCGCCGCGGCGACCGCCACCGACGACGCCAGCGTCACCGCCGGCATGCCCTCGGCGGCGACCATCACCAATCTCGGCGGCGACGGTGTGCAGATTAACGCCACGTCGGCTCCCGTGGTTCACGCGTCGGCGCTCGGGGTCTCCGTCGGCGTCGGCAGCGTCGGCGCCTCGGTCGCCAACGCGACCAGCAGCGGCTCGGTATCCGCGGGCGTCGCCGGCGGCACGCAGATCTCCGGTTCCGGGCAGCTGGCCCTGCGTGCCAGCGGCACGCCCACCGTCACCAGCCATGCGGTGGCGGGCACCGGCAGCCTGGTCGGCGCGCAGGGGGTGGTCTCCAATGCCACCAACGACATTCATGTCACCGCCGACACCGGTACGGGCGTGCGTCTGCCCGACGGCGCGGTGCTGATCAGCGCCCGCCAGGTGGGCGCCGTCGGCGCCGACGGCACCGGTGTGCTCGTCAGCGGGCTCGGCGCCGGCGCGGTGGTTGTCAGTGCCGGTGCGACGCCATGGGTGACGGCGACACTGGGCGCGCAGGCGAGCTCGAGCGCCTCGCGCAGCGGCGATCTGGAGATCACCGCGAACGGAAGCGACTCCCTCAGCGCCCAGTCGACCTCCGGGGCCGGCGGCGGGGGGATCGCCAACGCCGCCCAGGCGCGCACCGACCTGCAGGCGAACACGCTCGCGCAAACGCTCGGCACCACCGGCACCGTCCACGCCGGGACGTTCGTCATCGATGCCCGGCACAACGCGACGGTCTCCGGGACTGCCAACAGCACGCAGGTCGCCCTGGCGGGCTTCGGTGCGGCCAGCGCCAGCAACGTCATCGACTCGACGGTCCAGGCCCTTTACGGGGCCGGCACCGATATCCAGGCCGCCTCGGGCTCGATCACGGCCAGCAACGTGTACGCACAGCCGGCCGCCAGCGGTGGCTGGGACGCGAACGGCGCGGCTGGCGGCGCGTTCAACGTCAACCTGATCTCCGCCTCGACCACGCTGACGCTGACGACGCAGACGCAGATCAACGGGGGCGACCTCGAGATCGTCGGGGACCCGTCCGAGCCGTCGGCCCACACGCTCGTCATCGGCGCCAGCAACGACGTCACCGGAGCGATCGGCTCCAAGGTCGCCACGGGCGGTGTCGTCCAGGGCCTGACGGCCAATGCGACCTTCAACGCCACCATGAGTGCCGACGTCACCGTCGCCAGCGGCGCGACCGTCGGCGCCACCGGCAACATCTACATCTACGCCGGCAGCTCGGGACAGGTCAGCGCCAACGCGCTCTCGCACACCTGGGGCGGGGCGGGTGTGACCAACAGCGGTGCCACCGCCACGCTCAGCGCGACCCAGGACATCGCCATCGCCGGCATGGTGCGTTCCAGCAACGACATCGCCATCGAGGCCGGCTACGACCGGTATGGCAGCCCCAACGACCTGAGCGCCAGCGCCACCAGCCACGCCTACAACTACACGGCGCTCGCGGTGGGCACCAACCCGAGCGCCTACGCCTCGGTCACGAACCACAACAACGCCTCCGTCTCCGGAAGCGTGCTCGCGGGCGGCAACGCCACGCTCGCCGCCAGCAACGGCCAGCACGCCGCCAGCGCCAGCGCCACCGGCAAGAACTCGTACCAGAAGGTCGTGGAGGAGATCGTCAACTTCTTCGTCGGGCTGATCAACAAGATCGCCCACAAGCAGGTGATCAAGCCGGTCACGCTGGAGTACCACGGCGGATCGAGCAGCGACAACTCCAGCAGCGGCGTGGACGTCTCCGGCACGGTCGAGGCCGGCCTGGCCGGGACCCAGGATCTCAAGCTCACCCTCAACGCCCAGGGCCAGGTCGTGGCCGGCCCGGGGACGTCACCGCTCGTGCACTACAGCGTCACGACCTGGGACTACGCGCAGTACCTGCAGGACCAGATCCAGAGCCTGCAGACGCAGATGGCCGACACCACCGACACCACGCTGATCGGCCGGCTGTACTTCGAGCAGGAGAAGCTCAACGCGGAGCTCGCCGCGATCACGAACCCGTCCACCGGGCAGCCGTACGCCGAGGCGACGGCGGTGCCGTTCGTCACCGTCGATCCGATCCTGGTGCGTTCGGGCAACGTGAGCATCCGTGCCGGGAGCACGTCGATCACCGGCACCGTCAAGGCGCTGCCGTTGACCGGGGTGAGCATCGAGAACCCGACGCCCGCCTTCATGCAGGTCGGCGACATCACCGTCGAGGGCGGCAGCGGCGGCAAGGTGGACATCAACGGCACCATCACCGGCGGCGCGTCCGGCACGACGCCCACGGTCAGCATCGACAGCAGCTTCACGCCGTCCACCGGCAGCAGCGACATCGCCCCGGACATCTTCCTCAACGGGACGATCTACAACCCGCTCGGCTCGGTGGTGGTGCAGGACAGCGCCGGCTCCATCCACAACCAGGGCACCATCAACGGCGGGTCGGTTTCCATCGCGGCCCTGAACGGCGGGTACTTCCAGGGCTACCAGTCCGGATTCCATACCCCGGGGGAGGTCGTGCCGATCACCGACACCGCCACCGTGATCGCCGGCGGGCCGGTGTTCGTGGCGGCCGAGTTCCTCAACGTGGACGGCCTGATCCAGAGCGGCCACGACCACCTCGCGGTGAGCCTGTCGAGCAGCCTGGACAGCCAGCTGAACACCTGGGAGACCGAGTACGCCCAGGGGACGTCGAGCTGGAACCAGTACGTGGTGGACAACAACCTGCCGGTCGATCCGACCACCGGCTACGTGCGCATCACGCTCAAGGCGAGCATCAGCAACCCGGACATCATCCCGGCGTTCTGGGATCCGGCGACCAACGAGATCGTGCTCAACGCCGCCCAGTCGCAGCCCGGCCGCGTGTACCTCTACGGCAGCATCTTCAACACCAGTCCGACGGCGAGCGACGGCAGCCCGACATCGAACATCGTCGCCGCGGGCGGGCTGGCGAACATCAGCGTGGACAACCAGACCGACCTGCCGCTGGTGGTCCAGGGGCTCGACGCCGGCAGTGCCAACAGCGGCGGGCTGGTGCAGATCACCGACACGGCGCGGACCATCGACGCGCCCGACAAGGCCGGCAACATGGTCGGCTACAGTCAGGTGACCGAGTACCGCTACGACCCGCAAACGGGCGTCACGTCCGTATACCACTACGCGGCGGGCGCGCCCGGCACGGCGGGCCAGGCGGACAGCGCCACGCTGGTCGACAGCTTCACCGGCACCAGCGACAGCTACAGCATCGAGAACAACGGCGGCGGGGTCTGGTACGTGCGGAACCCCGTGACCCTGTCGAGCGGGGGGGGGAGCTACACGGTGCAGCAGGGCCTGTATCGCCCGAGCACCGCGGATCTCTCGGTGACCGTGCCGACCAGCACCGGCCTGACCTACACGGTCACGTACACGATTGGCAGCACCAGCTTCAGCTACGACAACGTGCCGGCGGGCTCGCCGCTGCTGCTGTTCTGCAGCGGTTTCTGCACCGCGACGCCGAACACCGCGGCCAGCACGGCAACCATCACCCAGGCGTGGAACACGCTGTCCGGCGCGTTCGAGGGCGACTATCCGGTCGGCATCTCGTTCGTCGGCCAGAGCCACGGCACCATCAACGTGACCTCGCCCGCCGGCATCTGGCTCAAGGGCGACGTGAAGAACGTCACCGGGGACGTGACCCTCTCGGCCGACAGCGGCGTGCTCGGCAGCCTCTCGCGCACCGCCACGGTGACCGGGCAGAACGTCACCCTGACCGGCTCCGGCGGCATCGGCGACGGCGCGCTGGTCGGCACCCGCATTTCCACCTACTACGCACCGCTGGTCACCTTCTTCGGCACTTTCTACTTCCCGGTGCCGGTGGTCAGCCAGGCGACCCTGGCAAGCTCGGATCCGGTCAACGTCAGCCTGGTCGGCTCCGGGATCCTGAACGCGACCAGCAGCGGGGGCAACATCGATCTGAGCGATGCGCAGGGCGGTCTCACCCTCGGCCAGGTGAGCGCCCCGACGGGCTTCGTCCGCATGGACACCCAGGGCAGCATCGTCGCGGGCAGCGACAGCGCACCCGTGATCGTGGCGGGTTCGGACCTGAGCCTGAACGCCGGCCAGGGCGGCATCCACGGTGCGACGGGCAGCACGGATGCGCTGGGCATCAACATCGGCGGCACCCTCAACGTGGACGCGCCGTTCGGCGTGGTCGATCTTGCGCAGGCCAGTGCCGCCGGCGATCTCAGCGTGGGTCGGATCACGGCCGGGGGCGACGTCACGCTGGCCGCTCCGGGCGGCTCGATCGTCAGCGCCCTGGCGCAGACCACGAACCAGAAGGGGCTGACCGCCCTGCAGCAGCAGTGGAGCAGTTTCGGGCTGACCGGCACGGCCGCCCAGGACGAGGGCAGCAACAACCTCACCCACATCGTCGGCGACTTCACCTTCGCCTACGGCCAGTACTGGTCGATCAAGAACGACGTGACCTTCACCGGCTCGGGCTCGAGCATGGCGGTGTCGGGACTGACGGCGAGCGGGTACGCGGACTACCGCGCGGCGGCCGCCGCCTACAACGGCATCGCCGATCCCGCCAGCGTTACCCAGGCACAGATCCTCGGCTACGTGCAGAACGTGCTCCAGTCCGATCTGGTCGGCCGTTACCAGGCGCTCGGCGCCCAGCTGGGCCAGCTCACCGCGGACTACGGCTTCCAGGGCAGCCAGATCGATCCCTACCTCACGGCCCAGGACGCCGGCGGATTCGCGCAGACGGTGACCGGCGGGCTGCAGAGCACCGTCACGCAGGGGGTCGCCTGGACCCAGGACCAGCTGCTGAACACGGTCAACCAGCAGGCCGTCTTCGGCACCGCCGCGAGCTACCAGACCCAGGCGCCGAACATCACCACGCCCGGCACGGTCACGCTGCTGGCGGGGACGGCGGGCGCCAGCGACACGCTCGGCAGCACCGACGCGCCGATCACCATCCAGGGCGGCAGCGGAACGCTCACCCTGACGCCGCTGCAAGAGGCCGCGCTGGCGGCCGCGGCACCCGGGGACATCACCATCGGCAGCAATGCGAGCGGGCCGGTGCTCACGGTCAACCGCTACCATCCGGTGTACGTGCAGGGCGCGCAGCGCGTGGACGCGGCGGCCCAGGCCGGGCTCTATCTGGCCGCGGGCAGCGGCGACCTGAACGTCGGCACCATCGTCAACCCGCAGGGCGAAATCCGCCTGTCCGCCGCGGGCAGCCTGTTGCAGGCGCCGGGCGGGGAGGGCGTGAGCGGGGGTGCGCTGGGCGTCGTCCTCGACGCCGCGAACGGTACGATCGGCACCGCCGGCGCGCCCGTCCAGCTCGCGGTGACCGGGCCGCTGGACTCGGCAAAGGCCTCCAGCGACGTCTACCTGGAGCAGAGCGGCGGGCCGCTCGATCTCGGCAACTTCTTCAGCGGCGGCACCGGCTCGATCACCGTCAACCAGGGCGGCATCGCGCCGATCTTCACCGATGCGACGGTGCCGCACGTGCAGGCACAGCACCTGGTGCTCGATACCACCGGCCCGGTCGGCGGGGACACCGCGCTGGCCGTCACGCTGGGCAGCGGGGGACTGTCCGGACAGGTGGGGGGAGCGCTCAACGTCGTTTCCCCGACCGCGGACCTGGCCGTGCACGGGCTGACCGCGCAGGGCCCGGTGAGCCTGCAGACCGTGTCGGGCAACATGACCCTGGACGGGCTGCGCAGCGCTGCCGCGGGCGGCACCGCCATCACCCTGGCGGCGGCCGGCTCGATCACCGGTGACAGCCCCTCCGGCGCCGACGTCGCCGCCCCGGCGAGCGGGGCGTCCGTGTCGCTGACCGCCGGCACCGGCATCGGCAGCGCAAGCCGCTACCTGGTGCTGGATACGCCGCTGCTGGGACTCGCCAGCACGACCACGGGCGACATCTACCTGGGCGACCTCCAGGGGCTGACCACGCAGCTCATCCACGCGCCGAACGGGACGCTGGGCCTGCGGGTGGCCGGCGATCTCACCTTCACCGACCTGCTGCCCGCCTCCGGGCTGGACTTCAGCGCCACAGGCAGCGTCAGCGGCGGCCATGCGGCGGTCACCAGCGGCGATATCACCGGCAGCGCCGGGGGCGCCCTGTCGATCGGCACCGTGTCGGCCCCGGACGCGGTCACCCTCTCGGCCGCCGGCGGGAACATGACCCTCGGCACCCTGACCGCGAGCCAGGCCATCCTGTCGGCGCGGGACGGGATCGACCTGCACCAGGCCTACATCGAGAAGCTGATCCGCTTCTACTCCGGCGCGCTGCAGGCCGTCGTCGACCAGCAGAAGCGCGCGACCGGGCCGCTGGAGATCGCGCTGTCCGGCTGGCAGGGCGGCATCGACGGGCAGGTCGACCTGTCGCTGGATGCGCCCGGCGGGATCGTCATCGATCCGCTGCGCGCCGGCAACGGCACGGTGCGCATGGCGCAGGATGCCTGGACGCTGCGCAACGGCTACGTCACGGGCGAGGTGCGCTTTATCACCCCGCAGGCGAACGTGCTGATGACCAACGGCAGCACCGCGCTGCAGCCGGCCGACGTGCAGCTCTACCAGCGCGGGGAGAGCTTCTACCTGACCCAGAACGGCAACGTCACCGTGACCAACGCCTTCACCGAGCACTACATGACCGGCTACCGGGTGATCGTGCCCAACTACATCCGGAACCACCAGCAGACCCCGACCGACTACGGCGGCGGCAGCGCCTACATCTCCTCGGGCGCGATCGCCGGCAGGCAGCCGTCCCTTGCCGGGCTGCTGCCGCAGCTGCGTGCCACGTTCCAGATGCTTCAGGACGGCTTCGCCGGGGTCGTCGGCTCGCCCTCGGGGGGTGCGCTCAACCTCACCGGC
>Ga0102962_1000056_pt1 | contig 69206 bp, 61 predicted proteins | sample SalPonF2_C_D2_MG_FD_84519 | JGI IMG/M metagenome (GOLD analysis project Ga0102962, IMG submission 84519) | Salt pond soil microbial communities from South San Francisco under conditions of wetland restoration - Salt Pond MetaG SF2_C_D2_MG ...
GCGTCAGGGGGGCAGTCAGTTGGTCGGCTGGTGCTACCCTGGTGCTACCTTAGAGAGGAATTATTCGGTAGCTGGCGCAAACCACGTGAATCGAAGAGTGGCCGTAATTCGCTGATCTGTCAACGCTAATCGAACTGAAGGAATCTCGGCGAAGATTGGCATAAACTGACTCTTAATCAGTCGGTTCAAGGTTCGAGTCCTTGACGGCCCACCAAGCAGATCAGCCGGTTACGCGCTCCAGCGCGGCCGGCTTTTTCATCGCGTATGTGCCGGAGCGCCCGATGCCCGGCAAACACGGGCTGTCCGAAATGCGTGACCCGCGACCGCGGCATGGCGCAGCCCGAGCCCGGGGCTCCCGTGCCCCCTGCGGACGCGTCAGGTCGCTCCCCGGGCGCGGCCGACGGCTGCGGCACACGGGCGCGACGACGTGCTGGCTCTCAGGCGAGCACCCTGCGGTAGAAGCCCGGGTCGACGTTGCCGCCCGACAGCACCAGCACTACCGGCCCTCCGGCGTCCTTCAGGCCGCCCTCCAGAAGCGCGGCGAGACCCACGATGCCGCTCGGCTCCGCGACCAGCTTCAGCTCCCGGAAGGCCAGCTCCATCGCGTCCCGGACCGCATCGTCGCTGACCGTCAGCACCCCGCTAACGAGGCGCCGGTTAATGGTGAAGGTCAGTTCGCTGGGCTCGCCCAGCAAAGCATCGCAGATCGACCGGGCGTCCGAAGGATTCGCCAGCCGCCGGCCGGCAGCCAGGGAACGGCGGGTGTCGTCGAACGCCTCGGGCTCGACCGCGTAGATCTCGCTCGCGGGTTGCAGCGTGCGCAACGCAATGCCCACCCCGGCAGTCAGGCCCCCGCCGCCGCAAGGCACCAGCACTGCTGCCGGTGCCACCCCGAGGCCCGCGCACTGGCGGGCGATCTCCAGGCCCACCGTGCCCTGCCCGGCGATGATCTCCGGGTCGTCGAAGGGCGGGATCATGACGCGGCCACTGCGGGCGGCGATGTCCTCGGCAAGCGCGCGCCGGTCCTGCCGGTAGCGGTCATAGACCACCACGGTGGCGCCACTGGCGCGGGTACGGGCAAGCTTGAGCGGCGGGGCATCCTCCGGCATCACGATGGTCGCGTCCACGCCGAGCAGGCGCGCGGCCTCGGCGACGCCCTGGGCGTGATTGCCGGACGAGTAGGCGATCACACCCCGCGCCCGCTCCCCGGGGCTGAGGGTGCAGAGTTTGTTGTAGGCACCGCGGAACTTGAACGACCCGGTTCGTTGCAGGGATTCCGCCTTGACCAGCACATTCGTGCCCACAACGGGCACGAGTGCCGGCGGCGCCAGCAGCGGGGTCGACACGGCCTGCCCCGACAGGCGCCTGGCGGCGCGCTCGATGTCCGCGAAACAGGGGGGTGCCGGTGCCGCCGCGGTACTCACCGGGACGCTCCCCCCGGCGCCTCGGCGCCGACGTGTCCGGGCACGGCGAGGCCGGCTCCGCGTCTGCTCATGGCCAAATCTCCCGTCACTGGTCCGCGTCGCTCGCCGGTGCGCAACCGGCTGCGGCCCGAAGCCTTGGGCCAATCCGTGCGGGTTTCCACAACTACTGACCCGGTCAGAGGCAACGCCTGATCTCGGCGCTCCTGTCGGTCTGTCTGGCAAGGCGCGAGCAGTGGAGTGCAGGGGCACTGCACGACCGGCGCGCAACGCCGTCCAGACCGGGCGACCGGAGCGCCCTCTGACACGTGGCATTACCTCCGACCGGATTAGTACCATACCAGCGCTGGCGGGCAGGGTCCGATCCGGCGTGCCCCGGCGGCGGGTGCTCAGACGTGGCGGGACGCGCTTCCGCGGCGGCCGCCGGATCGCCGCGGTGGTCGAGTTGGCAATGACCGGCCATCGCGCACGCATTCGATGCCGTCGCGCGCACCGTGAGGAAACAGCCTCGACGTGCCATCGAAGAAGCGCGTTCGGACCCGCTCCCCGTCCAGCCGGTTGCGCGGGCTATCGGCTGCGCCCGGGCCGAACCGGAAATCCGTGCGCGGGACGGTCTCCTGCCCCGGTGGCGCGCTCGCGCCTTTGCCGCGACGGCCCTGGCAGCCGCGGTAAGCTGACGGTGCCTTGGCGCGGGTTGGCCGCGCCGGGCTCGTGCGCCACCGGGGCCGGCAGACGCCGGTCACCGCGGGCCGGCGCTCACTCGCCCAGCCAGCCCCCCAGCAGCCGCGTCACCAGCGCGGGACGCTCAAGGGTAGGCAGATGACCGGCGCCCGGGACCCGCACCAGCTTGGCGTCCAGGATTCCGCGGACAATCTCCTCGGAGTGCTCGGGCGGGATCAGGGCATCGCCGTCGCCGACCACCACCAGGGTAGGGCAGCGGATCGCCGCGAGCGCGGGGCGCGAGTCGGGGCGCCCGATGATCGCCTCCTGCTGGCGTAGGAATCCTTCCACTCCCGTTTCCTGCGCCATCAGGTGCACGATGCGCCGGAGCCCGGGATCCTCGAGGTGCGAGCGGTGCAGCAGCAGCGGCAGCAGGCCGTCCACCACCTCTTCCAGGCGCCCGCTCCGGGCCAGCGTCATCTGCCGGCGCCGGGCGCGCGAGCGCTCCGGCGTATCCGGCCGCGCGGAGGTATCGAGCAGCGCGAGCCGGCTCACCCGTGCCGGCTCCTGGCGCATGATCTCGAAGGCGAGATAACCGCCCATGGAAAGACCGGCGAGCGCAAAGCGCGGCGGCGCAACGGCCAGAATCTGCCTTGCGATCCCGCTGATGGAGTCAGCGCGCGTGTTGTCCGCGATGGTAACCGGGCCGAAACGCCAGAGCGCGGGCAGCTGCTCCTGGTACAGCCGCGGGGAGCAGAGCAGCCCCGGCAGCAGAAGGACGGAAACGGCATCGGGCATGGCGACCTCCGGGTATCCAGGGATTGGCGCCCGGGCGGCGAGGCCGCCTCCCGGGTGCTCGCCCAAGGGGAGGGCGCCTCCGTGAAGCGGGGATCCGGCCGCCGACAACGCCTCTGGCGCCGCGCCCGCGCGACCGCGATCCACCGCCGGCGGTGGCGCCCGGCACGGGCGCTGTCGTCGACTCACACGCCGAGGTACTGGCTCATGATCTCGGGCGAGCCCTGCAGCTCCTCGGTGGCGCCCTGGTAGACCACGTGACCGTTGTTGAGTATGTACACCCGATGGGCGAAGCGCAGCGCGGCGACCACGTTCTGCTCGACGATGATGATGGTCCGCCCCTGCCTGGCCAGCTCGCGGCAGACCTCCACCAGCTCGTGCACGATGATCGGCGCCAGCCCCTCGAAGGGCTCGTCCAGCAGCACGATGCGGGCATCCCGGACGATCGCCCGGGCCACCGCAAGCATCTGCTGCTCGCCCCCGGAGAGCTGCTTGCCGCGCTGCTTGCGGCGTTCCCCCAGGCGCGGGAAGGTCCTGTAGATGTCGCGCAAGGGCAGCGGCTTGGGCGCGCTTAGTGCCGCCAGCTTGAGATTCTCCTCGACGTTGAGGGTGCCGAAGATGCGCCGCTCTTCCGGAACCAACTGCACGCCGCGGCGGGCGATCTCGTACGGGGGCAGCCCCTGGATCGGCCGACCGTCGAGCCGCACCTCGCCCTCGCGCGGCGCGATGGCACCCATCAGGGTCTTGAGCGTGGTGCTCTTGCCGGCGCCGTTGCGCCCGAGCAGGGCCACCACCTCGTGCTCCTCGACCTGCAGCGACACATCGAACAGGATGTGGGAGTCCCCGTAGTAGCTGTTGATGCGGTCGACCTCAAGCAGGCTCATTGGCGTGCAATCCCCCGAGATAGCTGTTCTGTACCTCCTCGTGGCGCTGGATTTCCTCCGGTGTTCCCTCGGCCAGCTTGGCGCCGTTGCTGAGCACGGTGATGCGGTCTGCCAGCTCGAAGATCGCGTCCATGTCGTGTTCCACGATCAGCAGCGTGCGCCCTTCCCGCAGCTCCCGGATCCAGTCCTTGGTCTCGCTGCGCTCGGCGGGGCTCATGCCCGCCAGGGGCTCGTCCAGCAACAGCACGTTGGGCCCCGAGGTCAGCGCCAGGCCGATCTCCAGGCGGCGCTTTTCACCATACGCGAGGACCCCGACGGGGGCATCGGCACGCGCGCGCAGGCTGGCCTTCTGCATGATCCGCTCGATCTGCTCCTCGACCTCGTCCAGGCTGTCCGCCCGGCGCAGCATGTCCAGCCGGAACGGACCTCGCCGTCGGGCGAGCGCGGCGATGCGCAGGTTCTGGCGCACGGTCAGGCGCGGGAACAGCTGGTTGATCTGGTAGCTCTTGCTCAGGCCCAGCTGGCAGATCCGCTCCACGCCGAGCCCGGTCAGCCGCTGGCCGTGCATGTAGAACTCGCCGCCGGTGGGCACCTCCTCGCCCGCGAGCATCTTGAACAGGGTGCTCTTGCCCGCGCCATTGGGTCCGATGACCGCGTGCAGCGACCCGGTAGCGACCTGCAGGGAAACTTGGTCCACCGCCAGCAGCCCGCCGAAGCGGCGGCTCAGCTCATGTGCCTCGAGCGCCACCGCCTCCGGCTTGAGCGGCGGCGGCGCAGTCATGACCAGCTCCACCGCGGCCGCGTCCCCGGTGATGTGCTCCCCGCCCTCCGCCGGCTTCGCGGCAGCCTCACCCCGGCGCGCGCGACCGCCCAGGTACTGGCGCACGGTGCCGGCGATGCCCAGCCGGAAAGCCGTGACCAGGACCACGAACACCAGCCCCAGCAGGAACTTCCACAGGTCGCCGACCACCGGCAGCGCCTGGAAGGCGTTGCGCAGATACAGCCACACGGTGGCGCCGACCGTGGGACCGATCAGGGTGCCGACACCGCCCATGACCGACTGTACCACCAGCTGCCCCGAGGTCCCCAGGGAGAACGAGTCGGGGGGCATGTAGCTCTGGAAGATCCCGAGCAGGCCTCCGGCCAGCCCGGCATAGAGCGACGCCAGCACGAACACCGCCAGCTTGTAGCGCGATACCGCGTGCCCCAGCGCCGCCGCGCGCTTGGTGTTGTCGCGGATCGCCAACATCACCGCGCCCACCGGGGAGGCAACCACCCGGCGCGCGAACAGGAAGCCGAGAAAGAACAGCACCCCGATCAGCGCGTACATGGACAGGCCGCTGGAGAGGGTCACGTGCAGGCCGCCCAGTGTCAGACTGGGCGAGGGAATTCCCGGAAGCCCGTTCTCGCCGCCCGTCCAGTGCGCCAGCGGGGAGTTCTCCAGGAAATAGGCCATCTGCCCGAACGCCAGGGTGATCATGGCGAAGTAGATCCCAACCCGGCGCAGCGCGAGATAGCCTACGAGCATGCCCACCAGCGCCGCGAACACGGTGCCGATCAGCAGCGCCAGCCAGACGCTGCCGAGCACGTGCCCGGTAAGGAGATAGGCGGTCACGAACCCGCCCGTGCCGTAGAAGGCGGACTGCCCGAAAGAGAGCAGCCCGGTGTATCCGAACAGGAGGTCGAAGCCCAGACCCATCAACCCCCAGATCAGGATCCGGGTCAGCAGGTCCAGGGTTCCCCCGAGGTACGGTGCGATCCAGGGCAGCACCAGCAACAGGATCAGCAGCACCAGTTCGGGCAGCCAGCGGATGGTTGCCCGTCCGTTGAAACGTGAGCTCATTGGCGGCCCTCGACTCCGAACAGTCCCTGGGGTCGGAGCACCAGTACGGCGGCCATCACCACGAACAGCATGACGTCGGAGTACGCGGCGTTGAAGGCACTGGTCAGGCTGATGATCTCACCCGCGGCCAGGCCGCCCACCACCGCGCCGGGGAAGGAACCGAGCCCCCCGATCACGATCACCACGAACGAATCCACCAGGAAGCTTCCACCCATGTCGGGATTGACCGAGATGATGGGTGCGTACACGACCCCGGCGAATCCGGCCGCCGCCGCGCCCAGCGCGAACACCAGCAGGAACGTCCGCCGGGCGTTGATGCCCAGCATGCTCACCATGACGGTGTCCTCGATGCCGGCGCGCACGACCAGTCCGATCCGGGTGCGATACAGCAGCAGGTACAGCGCCAGCAGGGTCACCGCGATGATCACGACCGCCTGCACGCGGTACAGCGGGTAGATCAGCGATCCGATCGAGACGATCCCCTCGCCCCAGCCTGGCACCGACACCTGCTGGCTGTTGCCACCGAAGAAGAAACGTACGGCCTCGACGATCATGATGCCGAGGCCGTACGTGACCAGGATCTGGTCTTCTTCGTTGCGGTCGTAGTAGTACTGGATCAGACCCCGCTCCAGGACGAGCCCGACCACGGCCAGGAAGGCGCAGCCGGCCAGAACCGCCAGGACGTAAGAGCCCGTGTGCCCGAGCACCACGTAAGCGGTATAGGCGCCCAGCATGAACAGGGCCCCATGGGCAAAGTTGAGCACCCCGAGCGTCCCCAGGATGATGGTCAGCCCGCTGCTGACCAGCGCCAACAGCGCCCCCAGTATGAGGCCGTTGAAACCCTGCGACAGCAGGGTCGACAGACTCGGCACCGTCCGCCCCCCGCGTGTTTTAGGTGTAAGGTCCGAGCTCGCAGCCGAACGTGCCCTTGGGCACCATGGCCTTCTCGCCGGACACCACACCGACGACCTCGTAGTAGTCCTCCTTGCCCTTCATCTGGGCGGACGACTTGCCCCGCACGACGGGGACGGGACGCACCAGCTGATGGTCGTAGTCGCTGTACCAGACCTCGCCCAAGGTGCTGTCCACCTTGTGCCCACTCTCCAGCTCCTTGATCACGCTGACCGGGTAGAATGTGCCGGCGCGCTGGACCGCCAGCGCCCAGATGTAGGTCTGCATGTAGCCGATGTTCGCCGTCCAGCGGGGCTTGTAGTTGTGCTTGGCCTCGAATGCCTGCACGAAGTCCTTGGCCAGCGGATAGCGATCCTCGAGGCCCCACCAGAAGTCCATCGTGCCGTAGGCACCCTCCATGATGTCGCTGCCCGCTTCCTTGTACTGGAACGGCGAGATGTTCGGCACCACCAGCTTCATCTTCTTCAGGATGCCGAACTGCTGAGCCTGCTTGCTGGAGGCGACGGCGTCGTTGCCGAAGGCGACATTGACAAACACATCGGCCCCGCTGTTGGCGATGTTGATCAGCGCGGAGCTGAAATCCGTGGTCCCCAGCGGCACCAGCTGCTTGCTCACCGTCTTCCAGCCGAGCGCTTCCGTGGCCTTGCTGACCGAGTCGAACACCGAGTGCCCGTAGGTGTAGTCGGGTACCAGGTAGGCGGCCTTGACCTGCTTGCCCATTTCCTTGGCCAGCACCGGTGCAAGCCCCTGGGCCACCATGTAGGCCGGCGGCTGGGAGCGGAAGCCGTAGCGCTGGCAGTCCTTGCCGGTGGTGTCGTTGGAGCCGCTCGCCCCGACCATGTTCAGCACGTGCTCGCGCTGCGCCAGCTTCTCCAGGGCGATCGCCGTGGCGCTGCTCACCGAGCCGGTGATCATCAGCGCCTTCTTCTGGTTGATGAACTTGGTCTGCGCCTGCACCGCCGGGTTGGGCTTGGTCTGGGAGTCCGCCACGTCGTACTCGATCTGCTTGCCCAGCACGCCCTTGCCGTGCATACCCCACCTGCGCGCGATATCGTGGCCGGCGTTGATCTGCTCGATCGCCAGCTCGTAGCCGCGTCGCAGGTCCTTGCCGCTGGCCGAATAGGAGCCCGTCAGGGGTACGGTGATACCCACGAACACGGAATGGCGCCCGACCCCGGCCGGATAGGTACCCAGGGCCTGATGCTTCTCCGCCGCCAGGGCCGCCGGCGCCCACAGACTTGGCAGCATGATGCCTGCCGCCGCTCCGGCGCCGATCTTCAGGAAATCGCGCCGGGTGACGCCCTGCCCCTCGTCCGAGTCGAACTCAGTCATTATTTTCTCCTCCTCACTGCAGCACACGAAAGTTAATGGATGCCGTCCAGGGCACCCATCCTCGCCCGGGCGATCGCGCCCGGGGCAAACCGGTTGCTGTCAAGGTGCTCCCGCGAAAGGCCGCGGGTATTTCCAGCGGCCCTGCGGCCGCCAGGCACGGACCGCTGGCAGGTGTCCCGTGGAACCCGCCATGGCCTGCCCGCTCTCGCGGCCGGCGCCGGTCGTATAAAGAGCCTCGGCCCCTGTCTTGCCGGCGGTCACGACCCGCCGCCGTGGGGGCCGGACCGGGACGCCAGGCAGACGTTTTTCATTCCGTTGCGTTTATGTATGCAAAGATAGCCCAAGTAATCGCATTTTGTACACCGATTGCCGAACCTCTATGGTACTTTGTATACGAACCGCGGCGAAGCGCCCCGCAACGGCACCGTTGCCGTCACCGGGATCACGCCCTCGCTCGCCGCCGCCCGTGCGGCGAACCGCCAGCCGTCGAGGTCTCGATGGCCATTGGAACGACCCCGTATGAATATTAGCTTCTTGCACGATCTGCTCAACACGGTAATGAAGCGTCAGCCGGGCACCGGACCGCGCCGCCGCGAGGGCGGCGCCGACCACACCCAGCTGCGGGCGCTGTGCGACCGGCTCCTGGCCAGCGACGGGGAAGCCTCCAGCATCGCCCTGGCACGCCAAGCACTCGACCTCTATGACCAGCTCGACGGGACCGGGCGGGCACGCTTCTTCGGCGCCCTCGCCCGGCACTACGGCCCCGACCGGGACACCATCCGCGAGTGCTACACTCGCTATACCAAGGACCCCAACAGCGACACCGCGCGCGCTCTGTTCCATGCTTGCGAGCCGCCCCGCCAGGAGCTGCTGCGGCGCCTCAATCTGGCTCACGGTGGCACCTACGACCTGGTTCGCATGCGCGCCGATCTGCAACCGCTGCTCGGTGACAACCGCGAGCTCAAGGCCGTGGACGGCGATTTCGTGCACCTGTTCAGCTCCTGGTTCAATCGCGGCTTCCTGGTTCTGCGCCGGGTCGACTGGAATACGCCCGCGGCGATTCTGGAAAAGATCATCCGCTACGAGGCGGTGCATGAGATCCGCGACTGGGACGACCTGCAGCGGCGGCTGAAACCCGGGGACCGCCGCTGCTTCGCGTTCTTTCACCCGGCCATCGGGGATGAGCCGCTGATCTTCGTCGAGGTGGCACTGACCCGGGGCATTCCGCGCGGTATCCAGCCGATCCTGGAAGGGCACGCGGCCGGTTTTGCCGACCCGAGCCAGGCCGACACGGCGGCGTTTTTTGGCATCAGCAACTGCCAGGCGGGGCTGCAGCGCATCTCGTTCGGCAATTTCCTGATCAAGCAGGTGGTGCAGGAGCTCAAGCGCGAGCTGCCCCAGCTCAAGCGCTTCGTGACCCTCTCTCCCGTCCCGGGCTTCGCGCGCTGGCTCGACGCCGTGCGCGGTGATCCAGGGTCGATTCCCGACCGGGAAAGCCGTGACACGCTGGCGCTGCTGGATCAGCCCGGCTGGCCGCAGGACGCGGACAAGGCCGAGCGGCTGCGCGAAACCATCATGCCCCTGGCCGCGCGCTACCTGCTGGAGGAAAAGGATCGGCGCGGGCGCCCGGCGGACCCCGTGGCCCGCTTTCACCTGCGCAACGGCGCGCGCCTGCACCGGATCAACTGGCTCGGCGATCGCTCCGCAAAGGGCATGCGACAGGCGCTCGGGCTGATGGTCAATTACCTCTACGTGGTCGACGAGATCGAGTCGAACCACGAACGGCACGTGGCGGAGGGGACGGTGGTGAGTTCGGCGGAAGTGCGCAAGCTCGCGCGGGCGGCCAGGGGCGTGGCCAGAATAGAGGAGTCGAAATGACGGACAATCTCTTCGCTATCCTTGAGTCCCGCATCGCCGCGGAGCCGGAGCGGGAATTCGTACGCACGACGGACGGCCGCCGGTACCGTAATGCTGACGTGCTCGCGCTGACGGCACGCATCGGCGCTCACCTGCGTGGCCTGGGTGTCAAACCCGGAGACCGGATCGCGGTGCAGGTGGACAAGAGCCCGGAGGTGGTGCTCCTGTACCTGGCCTGCCTGCGCGTTGGCGCGGTGTACCTGCCCATGAATACCGCCTATACGGAAGAGGAGGTCGCCTATTTCCTGGGCGACGCCGAGCCCGTGCTGTTCGTCCACCGGCCGGAAGACCAGACCCGCGCCGCGCGTCTGGCCCGCCGCTACCATGTCGCCCGGACTGCCACGCTGGACGGCCACGGCGGCGGTACCCTGATCGAGCAGGCACGCGCTGTTGCGCCGGATGAGCGCGTCGAGGCGCGCTCCCGCGACGACCTGGCCGCGATCCTGTATACCTCGGGCACCACCGGCCGGTCCAAGGGGGCGATGCTCAGCCACGGCAACCTGGCGTCCAACGCCGCCACGCTGGTCGACTTCTGGCGCTTCACCCGCGACGACTGCCTGATCCATGCCCTGCCCATCTTCCATACCCACGGCCTGTTCGTGGCCTGCAACGTGATCCTGATGGCCGCGGGCTGCATGATCCTCCTGCCCGGCTTCGACCCCGGGCAGATCCTCTCGCTGATGCCGGAAGCGACCTCGCTGATGGGCGTTCCGACCTTCTACACGCGATTGCTTCAGCATCCCGGGTTGAACCGCCAGGTGGCAGCGAACATGCGCCTGTTCACGTCCGGCTCCGCGCCCCTGACCGCCGAGACCCACCGGGCCTTCGAGGAGCGCACGGGGCACCGGATTCTCGAGCGCTACGGGATGACCGAGACCAACATGAACACGTCCAATCCCTACGCCGGCGAGCGGCGCGCCGGCACCGTGGGGTTTCCGCTGCCCGGGGTAAGCCTGCGCGTGGCCGATCGCGCCAGCGGGCGGCGGGTCCCGCAGGGGCAAATCGGCATCCTCGAGGTGCGCGGTCCCAACGTTTTCAAGGGCTATTGGCGGATGCCGGAGAAGACGCGCCAGGAGTTCCGGGAGGACGGCTATTTCATTACCGGAGATCTCGGCTTCGTGGACGCGGACGGCTACGTCCACATCGTGGGCCGCGACAAGGATCTGATCATCTCGGGCGGGTACAACGTCTACCCCAAGGAGGTCGAGCGCGTGATCGACGAGGTTCCCGGCGTGGTCGAGTCCGCGGTGATCGGCCTCCGTCATCCGGATTTCGGGGAAGGTGTCGCTGCGGCCGTGGTGGCCGAGCGGGGCGCGTCACTGACGGAAGCGGACATCATCGCCTCCCTGCAGGACAGGCTCGCCCGCTACAAGCAGCCCAAGAAGATCTTCTTCGTGACCGACCTGCCCCGCAACGTCATGGGCAAGGTGCAGAAAAACCGGTTGCGCGAACGCTACCAGGGCACCTTCGTCGACCCTGCCTGAGCGCGCGCCCCCGGCTACTCGGTGAGATGGCTTACCAGCACGCTGCCCGCGTTGACCAGGTGCGCACGCATGCAGCGCGCCGCCTCCTCCCCGTCGCCGCGAGCCATCGCGCGCAGGATCTCGCCATGCTCCCCGTAGGATCTGGCCAGCCGCCCGGCGTAACGGAGCTGGGCGTTGCGAAAGGCCTGTAGCCGGGCGCGCACGGACAGCGCCTGGTCGATCAGAAAGCGGTTGTGTGTGCCCGCGTAGATCAGCTCGTGGAAACGGCGATTGAACTCGCGGTACTGCTCCACCCGGCCGTCATCCGCCAGGGCGGCGGACTCCTCGTAGAGTCCCTGCAGCTTGGCGCGTTCGATGGCGCTGATGCGGTAGCTCGCGAGACGCACGCACACCGCCTCGATCTCGGCGGTTGTCTCGAACATCTCCGACAGGCGTTCGGCGGTCAGGCGCGACACGATCACCCCCCGCCGGGGCCGGATTTCCACCAGACCCGAGGCGCCAAGCTGGCGCAACGCCTCCCGCACCGGGGTGCGCGAGGCGTTGAAGCGCTGCGCGATGGCCGTCTCGTCCAGTACCTCCCCCGGCGTTAGCGTGCCCGAGGTGATGTCCTCGGTGAGCACCTGGTGGATGTGCTGGGAGAGCAGCTCGCGCTCGCCCGGGTTTCGCCGGCGCGAACGCGTGCGGGCAGCCGGATTTCGCTCCATTTGCATACCACACGGCTTGTGAGGATGGCTCCAGTATACACAACAGCCCCGGCGTCGCGATCGGAGTCGTACCTGCGCGCACCCGGGCATCCCGCGAGCTCCCGGGCCCGGTGGGCAAAAGAAACCCCGCCGGGGCGGGGTCAGACGCATCGCGTCGGAAGCGGGCCTAGCCGAGGAACCGTGTCCACTCACCCCGGCAGGACCGGTACCAGTCGCGGGTGCGCGCATAGGCACGGGTCTCGTCCACCGCGACCCCGAGTTCGCGGAAAGCCGCGACCAGGGAGGCGGCACGCGGTCGGTGCCCGGGTCCCGGTGGGAGCGCATGTGGCGCGGCCACGTTCTGGTGAAGTGTCTGCGGTTGGCCTACATTGAGGGTTGCGGGTTCGGCAATCATGGTGCTGTCCTCCTTCGCGTCGATCGGCTTCGGCCGGCGGCCGGGTGTGGCGGGCGACGCCGTCAGGATCTGTCGTCTGCGCAGCGCCCCGGGTGCCTGGCCACGCTGACACCGTAAGGGGCCGACCCGGCCCGTGCTTGGAGACGGCCTGCATCGGGGGTGGAGATTTCGTGGATTTTGCGGCCGGGGGGGACCGCGGCGGGTGTGGAAATGCGCGCCCGCGGGGGCAGGAAGCGCAATGATATACCGCTTCGGGGGCTACCGGATCGACACCACGCGCTTCGAGCTGGCGCACCAGGGCCGTGCCCTGCCGGTCGAGCCGCAGGTGCTCGAACTGCTGATCATGCTCCTCGACAACCGGGACCGCGTGGTGACGCGGGACGAGCTTCTCGACCGGATCTGGAAGGGACGCATCGTCTCCGACACCACCTTGAGCAGCCGGATCAAGACGGCCCGCCAGGTGATCGGCGACGACGGCAGGACCCAGGGCTATATCCGCACCATCCATGGCCGCGGATTCCGCTTCGTGGGCGCGGTGGAGAGCGAGGACCCGCTACCGCCGGCGGCCGCCGGCGAGCCTGTGCCGGCGGCGCGTCCGGTGACCCGCTACGCGCGCAGCGGCGACATCCATATCGCCTACCAGCTCTTCGGCGAAGGCCCGGTGAACCTCGTCCTGGCGCCCGGGTTCGTCTCGCATATCGACAATTACTGGGACAACCCGGATTTCAACCGCTGGCTCACGCGCCTGGGAGGGATGGCGCGGGTCGCCATGTTCGACAAGCGGGGCACCGGGCTCTCGGACCGGGTGAGCGCGTTGCCGGGCATGGACGAACGCATGGATGACCTGCGCGCGGTGATGGACGCGGTGGGTTTCGATTCCGCATGCATCATGGGCATCTCGGAGGGCGGCTCGCTGGCAACGCTGTTCACCGCATACCACCCGGCGCGCTGTGACAGCCTGATCCTGTACGGCTCGTTCGCTCAGTTCCGGTACTGGTTCGCCGACGAGGCCTCGCTGCGGGTCCTGTTCGACTATATCGAGAGCGACTGGGGCAGCGGCAAGAGCCTGCCCTGGTTCGCGCCTTCGGTGGCCGGTGACGCGGAGTTCATCCGCTGGTGGGGGAAGTTCGAGCGCCTGGGTGCGACCCCGGGCGCGGTGCGGTCCCTGATGCAGATGAACAGCCGCATCGACATCTCGCACGTGCTCCCCAGTATCCAGGTGCCGACCCTGGTGATCCACGTCAGCGACGACGTGCTCATCGACATCGCGGGCGGGCGCGAGCTCGCGGCGAATATTCCGGACGCCCGCTACGTGGAGCTCCCGGGCCGGGACCACCTGCCGATGACCGAAAACGCCGCTGGCATTCTCGACGCTGTCGAGGACTTTCTGGGACAGGCGCCGAGCCGCGCCCGGCCGAGCCGCGTGCTGGCCACGCTCGTGCTGGTGCAGTCCGCTGCAGCCGGGCCCGGCACCCTCGACGAGGACGCTGCGTGCGGGGTGCGGGAGACGCTGCTGGGCTGGCGCGCGAGCCGCGTCTCATCCCGCGGCGGCTGCGTCGCGGCGACCTTCGACAGGCCCGCACGAGCCCTGGAGGGCGCGGTTGCCGCCTCGCGCCGGCTGCGCCGCGACGGGGTTTCGCACCGCATCGGCGTGCACACCGGCGAGGTCGGCTTCGAGTCCGGGATGCCCGAGGGCACGGCGGTGAACATCGCTGGCGATGTCGCCGCCCACGCATACGAAAACGAGATTCTCGCGTCCCGCACGGTCAACGACCTGGTGGCCGGATCGGGGATCGTACTGGTCGACCGGGGCCCGTTCACCCTGCCTGCGATCGACCAGCGATGGCACCTGTTCCGGGTCGGGACAGGAAACCCCGGTGAGCGGCCGGCGGCCGCGCCGCACTAGCGACGGCCACCGTGAACCGCCGTTGGCCGCCACAGCCGGCTGCGGTCTCCGGCACCTTTGGGGCGGGCTCGGGGATCGGCGTGAGTACCGGCACGCGGCTACGCCTTCGCTCTCGCGCCTACCCGGCGAAGCGCACGAGCGCTCTGCTAAGGCCATGTCGCAGAGGGGTTGTTCGCAGCCTCAGTCCACCAGGGCCTGGTAGGTAAGCACCCGCAGCTCGCGGCGCAGCGGATAGGTCGAGGACGGCAGCAGCTGGGTCATCAGGACCACGCACAGGTCCTCGGACGGATCGATCCAGAACGCCGTGCTGGCGGCGCCGCCCCAGGCGTACTCGCCGGCGCTGCCAAGCGTCTGCGCCTGTGCCGGGTCCAGGACCACGGAAAAGCCCAGGCCGAAGCCGATCCCCTCGTAGGGCATCTCGCTGAAGCGGGGCTGTCCCATGGAGGCCATGTCGCCGGGCAGGTGATTGCGGCTCATGTAGGCGACGGTCTTGCGGCTGAGCAGGCGCACTCCCTCGAGCTCACCGCCGCCAAGCAGCATGCGGCAGAAGCGCAGGTAATCGCCCATGGTTGAGGTCAGCCCGCCGCCGCCGGAGAACAGTCCCACCGGCGCGGCGAAACGACTCCGGCCGGGCGCCTCGAGCAGCTTCAGACCGCGATCCGGGGGCGGATTTGCCGCGCGTTCCGGCGCGGCCGCGCCGATGCCGCCGAGCCCCGGGCTGTCCTCCGGTTCGTACAGCGCGGCCAGACGTTCCAGTTTTTCCGGGGGCACGCCGAACGCCGTGTCGCGCATGTCGAGCGGCTCCAGTATCTGCTCGCGGAAGAAGCCGTCGAGCGACTGCCCCGACAGGACCTCCACCAGGCGCCCCAGGACATCGGTGGAGACACTGTAATTCCATTCGCTGCCCGGGTCGCACAGCAAGGGCAGGTCCGCCAGCCGCCGGACCATCGCGGCGAGATCGGCGCCTTCGGCGGCGCCGAAATCGACCCCGGCACGGCGGTGCAGCGCGTCCACCGCGGTCGCACGCATGAATCCGTAGGTGAGCCCGGAGGTATGGGTCATCAGGTGGCGGATGGTAATGGACCGGCGGGCCGGCCGCGTGCGGGGGTTGCCCGCGTCTCCGCCGGTGAGCACCTGCATGTCACGGAACTCGGGAAGGTACCAGGCAAGCGGGTCGTCGAGTTGGAAAAGCCCGCGCTCGTAAAGCATCATGGCGGCCACGCTGGTCACGGGCTTGGTCATGGAGTAGATGCGGAAGATGGTGTCGGCATCGACCGGCTTGCCCGCCTCGCGGTCCATGTCTCCCGCGGTATCGAAGAACGCGGTGCCGCCGCGGCGATGGACTGCGACGCTCAGGCCTGCCAGGCGCCGGCGGTCGATCTGGTCCTGCATCCAAGCGCTGATTCGCCGCAGGCGCCGTGCGCTGAGGCCGAGGCGTTCGGGGTTGACTGTCTCGATCACTCGTCTGCTCCCGGTTGAATGGTTTGCGTGAGGCACCCGGCGGTCATCCGCACCGTGTCCCCCGGCCCGACTCTATGGCCGGGAGCGGGTGCTGGCAAATCCGGCGCGGCCCCTGGAGCGCAACGCGTGCGCATCCCGGCTGTCATACGGATGGGAGGACCGGCGGGCCGGATCCGGGCCCGACATCGAACAGCGAAAGGAGGGAGAGAACGCCGATGAGGAGACGACCCAAGACCGTACTCGTCGTCGTACCCGCAATCGCGACGCTGACCCTGGCCGCCTGTGCCAACGTCAATCCGTACGGCACGTCGACGTCGGCGCAGACACCGGTTGCGGTCGGCCGCGCGGAGCAGGTCCAATACGGCAAGGTCGTGTCAGTGCAGCAGATCAACCTGCACAAGCATGCCAATGCCGGGTCACAGGTCGCCGGCGCCGCGGGCGGCGCGTTTCTCGCCCACCTGCTGGGCGGCGGCCGCGGGAAGCAGCTCGCGACATTCGCGGGTGCCCTGCTGGGTGCCGGAGTGACCCGTTCGGCGCTGCACAAGAACGAGAAGGCCCAACGGGTGACGGTGAAGCTCGACCAGGGCCGCGCGGTAGCGATAGTCGAACCGCTCAGCGCCGGCTCGTTCCAGCCCGGCGAGCGCGTCGAGCTGGTGCGCGCCGAGCAGAACCACGTGCAGGTGGTGCCGGCGCCGAGCGGGTCCGGCGCACACCGCGGAGCCTCCGGCGCGCGCGGTTCGGGAAGAGGCGCCGCGCGCGTGCGCAACGATTAGGCGGGCGGGCTGGCCGGTCGGGACGCGTCGGGGGATCGCCGGCACCAGCGGCTGGCCGACGGCACAGACCACCGCTGCGTCGCGAGCTGCGAGCGGTACGCATGGGGAAGCACCAGCCGCGCTGGGCGCGGGCTGCGATCAGTCACGCGCCACGGCCCGGTGCGGCGGAGAAACGGCGGTCGAGCCAGTTGCCGTGGGCAGCGCGATCAGAAGGTGGACCCGCCGGGGCAGGGCGGACAGCCAGCCGATATAGGCCGGCGGGAGGGGGCGTGAGCGGCGATGGCGGCATTGCGCTCGCTGGTCGAATCGCTGCTACGTCATCGCTCCCGCGCTCTCCGGGAAGTAACAATACCTTCCAGGCGACCGCTAAGCTCGTATCATGCCACCCCGGACCGGAGACGACCGGAGAGGAATCGTGGAGCACCTGATCAAGCTGCTGGCGGGCTTCGTCATCGGCACCATATCCGCGACCGGGTACCTGGGGATCGCGGGCCTGATGGCGATCGAGAGCGCCTGCATCCCGCTCCCGTCCGAGATCATCATGCCGTTCTCCGGCTACCTGGTGTTCACCGGTCGGCTCGGGCTGTGGGAGGCCGCGCTGGCCGGGGCGGCCGGATCCGTGGTGGGGTCGCTGGTAGCCTACTATGTCGGGGCTCGCGGTGGGCGCCCGCTGGCCGAGCGCTACGGGCGCTACGTGCTGGTTTCGCACCACGACCTGGCGTTGGCCGACCGCTGGTTCCGGCATCACGGCGACATCACGATCTTCGTGGGGCGGATGCTGCCGGTGGTGCGCACGTTCATCGCGCTCCCGGCGGGCATTGCCCGGATGAGCCTGTGGCGCTTCAACCTCTACACCTTCGCCGGCTCCTTTCTCTGGTGTCTCGGTCTCGCCTGGCTCGGACTCAAGCTGGGCGAGCGCTGGGACACGCTGGGCGCGTGGTTTCACCGCTTCGATGTGCTGATTGTCGCGGTGGCGGTGGCCGGAGCCGCGCTGTACGTGTACCGTCATCTGCGGCGGCGCTGAGCGCCGCTTCAGGCTTCCTTGAGCACCGAGCGCAGGAACTGCCGGGTGCGCTCCTCGCTTGGGCGTGAGAAGATCTCGTCCGGACTGCCCTGCTCGATCACCCGGCCGCGGTCGAAGAAGCACACGCGATCGGCCACGTCCCGGGCGAACCCCATCTCGTGGGTCACCACGATCATGGTGAGGTCGTGCTCCTCGGCGAGCTGCTCCATCACCTGCAGCACCCCGCCGACCATCTCCGGGTCCAGCGCGGAGGTCGGCTCATCGAACATCAGCACGCGCGGGCGCATGGCCATGGCCCGGGCGATGGCGGCGCGCTGCTTCTGCCCACCCGAGAGCTGCGCCGGGTAGCTGTCCCGCTTGTCCGCCATGCCGACCATCTCCAGCAGCTCCTCGGCGCGCGCCACGGCGTCGGCACGCGAGATGCCCAGGACGTGTACCGGGGCCTCGGTGATGTTGCGCAGCACGGTCATATTGGGGAACAGATTGAAGTGCTGGAACACCATGCCCACGTGCTCGCGCATGCGGCGCAGGTGCGCCTCGCCGGCGGGCAGCAACCGGCCTCCGCGCCGTTCGTGCCAAAGCGGCTCACCATCGATGTAGACGACCCCGTCCTGGATGTCCTCCAGCGTCATCAGGATGCGCAGCACGGTGGACTTGCCGGAGCCGGACGGGCCCATCAGGACGACCTTCTCCGAGGGAAATACGTCGAAGTCGAAGCGGTCCAGCACCACCAGGTCGCCGAAGCGCTTGGTCACGTTGTCGAAGCGGACGAGCGGTGTCATTTGAGCGGTATCCCCTGCCTGGGCAGACGGCTCTCCAGGTAGCGCACGGCCATGGACGAGAGCAGCGTGAAGATCAGGAACAGGATGCCCACCATGGTCAGCGGGATCATGTAACGGAAGGTCCGGTCGCCGATGATCCTGGCCACGTTGAGCATCTCCATGACCGTCACCGCCGACAGGATCGGCGTGTCCTTCATGATGGAAATCAGGTAGTTCGCCATCGCCGGCACGATCCGCGGGATGGCCTGCGGGACGATTACGTCGCGATAGGTGCGCAGCGTGGTGAGGTTGAGCGCGCGGGCGGCCTCCCACTGGCCCCGGGGCACCGCCTCGAGACCCGCGCGGTATACCTCGGAGGTATAGGCGCTGTACTGCACCCCCAGAGCGATGGTGCCGGTGAGGAACGCCGGCATGGTGATGCCGAAGTCCGGCAGCACGAAGTACAGGAAGTACAGCTGGACCAGCAGCGGGGTGTCGCGGACGAACTCGATCACGAACGCCACCGGCCAGGCGATGAGCTTCAGCGGCACCGTGCGCAGCAGCGCCAGCAGGAGCCCCAGGGTGAGGGCCAGCAGGAAGCCCAGCACGGTCGCCTCGACCGTGACTACCAGCCCGTGCAGCAGAATCGGCACGATGGACGCAGCAAAGGCCCAGTTCGAGCTCAGGTTCCAGTGCAGCCCGAACAGCATCAGCGTGTCCCCTCGCGCCCGGCCGCGAGCGCCAGTCGCCGCTCGAGGAACCGCATCCCGGAGGCGATCAGGAGGGCCAGCACGAAATAGAGGAGCAGCGTGAGGCCCAGGATCGGCACAGTCTCGAGCGTCAGGTTGCGCAGCTGCTCCGCCTTGAAGGTCAGGTCGACCAGGGAAATCAGCGAGACCAGCGCGGAGTCCTTGAGGTTCTGGATCGCCAGGTTGGCGAAGGTCGGCATCATCTCCACCACCGCCTGCGGCAGCAGGATGCGCCACAGGCTCTGGCGCGGCGTGAAGTTGAGCGCAGTGGCGGCCTCGTACTGGCCGGGATCCACCGCCAGGATCGCACCGCGCACGACCTCCGCCCCGTAAGCGCCGATGTTCAGGGACAGGCCGGCCACACCCGCCACCTCCGGCGACAGCCGCAGGCCGATCACGGGAAGGGCGTAGTACAGCCAGAACAGCTGGACCAGCAGCGACGTGCCCCGGAACACTTCGATGTACAGGCCCGCCAGAAGGCGCAACACGCGCGAGCGCGAGATCTTCGCGATGCCGGCGGCGAAGGAGAGCAGGGCGCCGATCAGGGTCGAGGCGAGGGTGATCCATACCGTCACCTCCAGACCCTGCAGCAGGCTCGGCAGGAGCTTGCTCAGCGTGTCCATGGGCTCCCTTCCGGCGACCCGTTCACCGCGCCGGCCGATGCGTCACTTGCCGGCACAAAGCTGGGCGGTGGTCCGGCTGTGCACCAGGTCGATGGAGTGATCGTCCAGACCGTAATGCTTCAGCGTCCGGCGCCAGAACGGGGTTTTCTGCACCGCCGCCAGCTGCTTGTCGAAGGCCTTACGGAAGGCCGTGTCACCCTTGCGGAAGGTGAAGGCGCCCCAGCTGCGGACCGGCTTGCCGTTCACCACCGGGTCCTGGAACGGCTGCGCGGCCTCGACCCGGGGGCTCTTGGCCGCGAGGCGCCCCACCGTCAGGAACGTGGCCGCGTAGGCGTCGATCCGGCCGGTGGCCACCGCCGAGACGGCGTCGGTATTGGTCTGCAGCATGACCAGCTGCTTGTCGGGGATGCCCGCGGCATGGGCGAACTCCAGCTGGTCGGCACCGGAGACGATGCCCATCTTGAGGTCCGGGTTCTTGACGAAGTCCTGGTAGGAATGGATCCCTTGCGGGTTGCCCTTCTTCACCATCAGGCCTTCGCCGTAGCTGGTGTTGGGGGTGGAGAACGCCACCTGCTGGCAGCGCTGGGGCAGGATCGCCTGGGAAGCGGCCACCAGGTCGACCCGTCCGGCCTTGAGCGCGGGGATCAGGGATCCGAAGCCGGTCACGGTCCACTGGATGTGGTCGATCCCCATGCGATGGAGCACCTCGCGCGCGACATCCGGCCCGAAGCCGTGGGCGTTGCCCTGACCGTCCATGTAGCCGTAAGGGATTTCGTTGGCCACCGCGACCCGGGCGTAGCCGCGTTGTTTGATCTGCTGGAGGGTGCTGGAATGTCCGCATCCGGCCAGCAGCCCGGCGAGCAGCGCGGTGGCGACGAAGGGAAGGATGCGCGAACAGAACTTTCCGACTGGCGTCATAACGGTCTGACCCCTTGGTTCTTTTGCCCTTGGGGGCGGCAGAACAGCGTTTCCCGGCGCGGAACGAGAATGCGCCGGCGCCGCTCGGTGACCAGGCTGTCGGTTGGTGTGGCGCAGGGCAGCGCGACGCCCGTGCCCCGGCAGCCCCCGGATGTCGCGCGCCGTCGGCTCTCGCCGGTCCGCGTGAAGCCCCGAGCGGGAGGCGAGGGCCAGAGCGGCAGCGCCCACGTCACCACCGCCATGGCCCGGGGGCGCCCCGGGGCGCGGCCGCGATGACGTGCCCTGGTCGTCATAGTGGAGCACTCGCGCCCCCAGCTCAACAGGGCCCGGCTTGCGGGGAGGAGTTCGAGCCGGAGGCAGAACCCGTACCGAAGGCGCCTTCAGCGGTCCATGCGGGTCAGCATCAGGCGCGCGGAGATCGTGATCAGCAGGGCGAATATCGTCACCAGGAAGGCGGCCGCAAATGCCAGCGCGTGGGCGGTCGGGAAGGGCTCGTTGATGAAGGACCAGATGACATAGGTCAGATAGGCCAGCGGCTCGTGGGTGAACTGCCCGTGCCAGACGTAGTTGGACCAGCCGACGGTGTAGATCAGCGGCGCGGTCTCGCCCATGGAAAGGGCCATCGCCACCAGCACGCCGGTGAGCACCGCCCGGCGGCAGGCCGGCAGCATCACGCGCACGACCACCGCCCGGTCGTTCGCCCCCAGAGCGTAGGCGGACTCGCGCAGGGTGGGGGACACCGAGCGCATGGCCAGCTCGGTGCTGCGGGCAATGTAGGGCATGATCATCATGGCCAGCGTGATGCAGCCGGCCAGCAGCGAGAAGTGCCAGCCCGCGTACACGACCATGGTGATGTAACCGAACAGCCCGAGCACGATCGACGGCACGCCGACCAGCACGTCCGCGAGGTAGCGCGCGACCCGGGGAAGCCAGCCCCGGGCATATTCCGCCAGGAAAACGCCGGCCCCGACCCCCACCGGTGTGGCGATCGCCACCGAGCCGAAGGTGACCAGGGCGGTGCCCTCGATGGCGTTCAGCAGGCCGCCGCTGACACCGTTGGTCGGCTGCGTGAACAGCTTCAGGTCCAGGCTGCTGACGCCGTGGCTGACCACCAGCACCAGGATGTCGACCAGCGCGGCCGCCAACAACAGGAAGCACATCCCGACGACGATCCAGCCGATGCGGCTCAGCAGGCGACGGCGCCGGTAGGATACGGAGGGTCGCCGGCTGATCTCGACGATCGCTTCGTCCCGGGATTCCGGTAGGTACATGTCACCCCCTCGATGACAGGTTCGGTTTCCGCTGCCGCGGAGCGGTCATGCGACTCGCGGCATCAGCAACCGGGCCGCGCCGTTAACCAGCAGCGAGATCACCAGCAGCATCAGGCCGATCTCGGTCAGGCTCGCTACGGCCATGCCGGTCGGATCCTGCAGCGCACTGTCCAGCTGCGAGACGATGAACGCGGCCATGGTCGAGATCGGACTGTAGATGTTCTGCGGCAGGTAGCCGAGGGCGTTGCCGCTGACCATGAGCACGGCCATGGTCTCTCCCAGCGCACGCCCCAGGGCCAGCGTGCTGACGCCCACCAGCGGCCGCCACAGCTCCGGGATGATCACCCTGAGCAGCACCTCGAACCGGGTCGCGCCGAGCGCCCGCGCCGCCTCGCGCGTCTCGGCGGGGATCGCCGCCGCCGATTCGCGCAGGTTGGCGGTGATCAGCGGGACGACCATCAGGCACAGCACGAGGCCGGAGGTCATCAGGCCGTAGCCGGAATAGGTGGGCGGGGCGAAGAACGGGATGAAGGACAGCGCGCCGGCCAGGGCGGGGAAGACGTGGTGTGACAGGAACGGTATCAGGACCACGTAGCCCCACAGGCCGAAGACCACGCTGGGCACCGAAGCCAGCAGCTCCACGAACAGCGCGATCAGGTCCCGGATGCCGCCGGGCACCGCCTCCGACAGGAATACCGCTGCGGCCACGCCAATGGGAACGGCCAGCACCAGCGCGATCAGCGAGCTCAGGACGGTGCCGGCGACCAGGAACAGGATCCCGTAATGCGCCCCGGGGAGCACCTCGGTGCCATTGACCTTGACCGGGGTGCCGTACTGGCTGCCGAGGTTCCAGTCGTTGTGCACCAGGAAGTGGAGGCCGTTGAAGTGCATCGCCGGCCAGGCCTGGACGCACAGAAAGGCCACCAGCAGGAGGAGTATGGCGGGCAGGACGGTTGCCGTCAGTCCCAGGGACCAGCGAAAGAGATTCGGCTTCGTCACGGGTTCGGCTCGCTTGCAACTGGGAAGCAGCCAGCGGCCGCGGAACGGGTCCGCGGCCGCTGGCTGCTTTTCTCGTCCAGCGGGCCCGGCGCGGATGCCGGACCCTGCGGGGACCTCCCTGTCCCGTGTCGCGGGGGCGGACCCCCGGGGTGGATCCTCAGCCGTGGATCTCGCTGATCTGGTGCAGCGTCAGCTTGCGCGCCTTGGCCGGCAGCGGCATGAAGTGCACCTGCCTGAGGAACTTCATCTGGTTGCCGCCGTGCCTGGACACTGCCCAGGTCAGGAAATTCTTCATTTCCTTCGCCTGCTCCGCGGACGGCTGCTTGGAGTGCACGATCACGTACTCGTAGTTGATGATCGGGTACGCGTTGCGGCCCGGCGCGTAGATCAGGCTGATGCGCTCGTCCTTCGGCGTCTTGGGCACCATTCCGGCGGCCGCGGCGGGCACGGTATGCTTGGTCGGCAGTACGAAGTGGCCGGCACGGTTGCGCAACCGGGCTTCGCCCAGACTGGCCTTGTCGATCTGCGCCTTGTAGCTTACACCGATATAGGCGATGCCGTAGGCGTTGTTGGACAGGGCCGTGACCATGCCGGAGTTGCCGGTGGCGCCGACGCCGCCCGGGACGTGCGGCCAGCTGACCGTGGTGCCGTAACCGACCTTCGGCTCCCAGGACTTGGTGGACTTGCTCAGGAACTGGGTAAACAGGAAGGTGTCACCGCTGCCGTCGGCCCGGTGGATCGGGATGATCTGCTTGTGCGGCAGATCCACGCCGCGGTTCAGGTGCGCGATGGCACTGGCATCCCAGTACTTGATCCTGCCCTCGTAGATCTTGGCCAGCACCGGACCAGACAGCTTCAGGTGCTTGTCGTTCAGGCCCGGCACGTTGTAGTTGACCATCTGCGAGGAGATCGCCACCGGAATGTTCAGCATGCCCGAGTACTTCTTCATCAGGGCGTTGCTGAGGTAGGCGTCGGAGGCGCCGAACTGGGCGATGCCCTTGGTCGACTGGGCGATGCCGGTGCCGCTGCCGGTGGCGGCCGTGTTGATGTCGAGGTTGGGATGCTTCTTGGTGTAGGCGGGCACCCACAGGTTGAACAGCGGGTAGAGCAGGCTCGAGCCGGTCTCGACCAGCGTGCTGTTACCCCAGGCCGCGCCGGCGGCTCCCAGCAGCAGGGCGGCGCCGGCCCCGGCCAGGACCAGGCGAGCTCGCAGGGAAGCGGCAGAACGGTGATGACGCATGATTCGAATCCCCCGGTTTGTGAATTTCGCAATGCGCGCGGCGAATCCGTGCTGCGCCGCGACGGAGCCCACTATGGAGTGCAAAGATGACAGCATCGTGAAACCGGGTACGGGACACCGCAGGCGCGCCGCCCGTTCGAGATTTTGCCGTGCTGCCTGTATAATTGCCACTTCAGGTCGTGCGCGAAAGTGGCGGAACTGGTAGACGCGCTGGATTTAGGATCCAGTGGGCTTGGCCCGTGAGAGTTCGAGTCTCTCCTTTCGCACCAGATTTCGCGCCGGCCGGCTCCTGCAGTAACACGTTTCCATGATTTGTCCATGGCCGGGCCCGGGGTCCAGCCGGACCATGTCCCGAGGTAATCAGAACATGCAAGTTTCCGTCGAGTCGACCGGCGCTCTCGAGCGGCGCCTGACCGTGCAGGTCCCGGCAGACCGCATCGAGCAGCAGATCGAGGAGCGGCTGCGGTCGTTGAGCCGGCGGGCGAAGATCAAGGGCTTCCGTCCCGGCAAGGTCCCCTACAAGGTGGTGCGCCAGCATTATGGCGACGACGTGCGCCAGGAGGTGCTGAGCGAGGTCGTGCGCAGCAGCTTCAGCGAGGCGGTGGCCGAGAAGCAGCTGAACCCCGCCGGGGCACCGCGGATCGAGCCGGAATCCGCCGAACCCGGGCAGGATCTGCGCTACACCGCGACCATCGAGGTGTACCCCGAGATCGAACTGGCCGGGCTGGACGGCATCGAGGTCGAGCGGCCGCAGGTGGAGATCAGCGACGCGGACGTCGACGCGATGCTCGAGCGCATGCGCAAGCAGCACGCGACCTGGGAGGAGGTGCAGCGTCCCGCGGCCCGGGGCGACCGGGTCAGCGTGGATTTCGAGGGCGCCATCGACGGCGAGCCGTTCCCCGGCAACAAGGGTGAGAATACCGCGGTGGAGCTCGGCGCGGGCAGCATGCTGCCCGAGTTCGAGAAAGCGCTGGAGGGCGCCGAGCCGCGGCAGGAGCTGTCCTTTGATGTGACCTTTCCCGACGACTACCATGGCGAGGAGGTGGCCGGGAAGACCGCCCGCTTTCAGGTCACGGTGCGCGGCGTTTCGGAGCCACGTCTGCCGGAGCTCGATGAGGAGTTCGCAAAGACCTTCGGGGTAACCGAGGGCGGCGTCGAGAAGCTGCGTGAGCGCCTGCGCGAGAGCATGCAGCGGGAAGCGGAGCAGACGGCGCGCAACCGCGTCAAGCAGCAGGTGCTCGACGGGCTCGCCGAAGCCAACCCCGTCGATGTTCCGACGGCGCTGGTGGACGAGGAGATCGAACGCCTGCGCAAGGATACCGCCGCGCGCATGGGCGTGCCGGAAGACCGCACGGCCGACCTTCCCCGCGAGCTGTTCGCCGAGCAGGCCGAAAAGCGGGTGCGACTGGGCCTGCTGATCGGCGAGCTGATCCGCGAGCAGGACATCCAGGTGGACCGGGACCGGCTCAAGGAGACGGTGGACGGAATGGTGGCCGGGTACGAGAATCCGGAAGAGATGGCGCGCGCCTACATGCAGAACCCGCAGGTGCTGCGCAGCCTCGAGGCGATGGTGCTCGAGGAACAGGTCGTGGACCACCTGCTGGAGCGGGCGAAGGTCAGCGACAAGGCGGTCAGCTTCGACGAGCTGGTCAACCAGGCAGAGTGAATGCCGCAAGCACAGGTATGCAGCGATGAGTGAACGACACGACGACTCCGGGGTGGTGAACCCGCAGGCACTGAACCTGGTGCCGATGGTGGTGGAACAGAGCGCACGCGGCGAACGCGCCTATGACATCTACTCGCGCCTGCTCAAGGAGCGCGTGGTCTTCGTGGTCGGCCCGGTCGAGGACTACATGGCCAACCTCGTGGTGGCGCAGCTGCTGTTCCTGGAGTCCGAGAACCCGGACAAGGACATCCACCTGTATATCAACTCGCCGGGCGGCTCGGTCACCGCCGGACTGTCGATCTACGACACCATGCAGTTCATCCGCTCCGACGTGAGCAGCATCTGCCTGGGGCAGGCCGCCAGCATGGGCGCGCTCCTGCTGGCCGGTGGAGCGAAGGGCAAGCGCTTTTGCCTGCCGCATTCGCGCATGATGATTCACCAGCCGCTGGGCGGCTTTCAGGGCCAGGCTTCGGACATCGATATTCACGCGCGCGAGATCCTCAACATCCGCGAACGGTTGAACCGGATCCTGGCCGGGCATACCGGGCAGAGCCTGAAGACGATCGAGCAGGACACTGATCGCGACCGTTTCATGAGCGGCGACGAGGCGGTCGAGTACGGACTCATCGACGCCGTGCTGAGCGCCCGCAACGAGAGCCTTCCGCTTACCCAGGACCATGAATAGACAGCGCTTTCCTGCCTGTCGGCAAAGCGGCGACTTTCATGAGCCCGGTCATTTTGAAATACCCGGGTGACGTGATATACATCGGGCCTAGACAGACGCGATCGGGGTTTAGTGATGAGTAACGACACGCGCGGAAAGGGCGGAGACAACGGCAAGCTTCTCTATTGCTCGTTCTGCGGCAAGAGTCAGCACGAGGTCCGCAAGCTGATCGCGGGTCCGTCGGTGTTCGTCTGCGACGAATGCGTGGACCTGTGCAACGACATCATCCGCGAGGAGTTGCAGGAGAAGGCCGAGAGCGAGCGTGCCCGGCTGCCCACGCCGAAGGAGATCAAGAACGTGCTCGACGAGCACGTGATCGGCCAGGAGTCGGCCAAGAAGGTGTTGTCGGTGGCCGTCTACAACCACTACAAGCGCCTCCAGGCCCGTTCCGAGAAGGACGAGGTCGAGCTGTCCAAGAGCAACATCCTGTTGATCGGCCCGACTGGCTCGGGCAAGACACTGCTGGCCGAGACCCTCGCGCGCATCCTGAACGTGCCCTTCACGATCGCCGACGCCACCACGCTGACCGAGGCGGGCTACGTCGGGGAGGACGTGGAGAACATCATCCAGAAGCTCCTGCAGAAGTGCGACTACGATGTCGAGAAGGCCCAGACCGGCATCGTCTACATTGACGAGATCGACAAGATCTCGCGCAAGGCGGACAACCCGTCAATCACGCGGGACGTCTCCGGCGAGGGGGTGCAGCAGGCGCTGCTGAAACTGATCGAGGGCACCATCGCCTCGGTGCCGCCCCAGGGCGGCCGCAAGCACCCGCAGCAGGAGTTCCTGCAGGTGGACACCCACAACATCCTGTTTATCTGCGGCGGCGCGTTCGCCGGGCTCGACCGGGTCATCCGCCAGCGCACGCAGAAGGGCGGCATCGGCTTCGTCGCCGAGGTCAACAGCCCGGCCGAGAACCACGATTTCGGCGAGATCCTGTATGACGTCGAGCCGGAGGACCTGGTCAAGTACGGGCTGATCCCCGAGTTCGTCGGCCGCATGCCGGTGATCGCGACCCTCGACGAGTTGGACGAGGATGCGCTGGTACGCATCCTTACCGAACCACGCAATGCGCTCGTCAAGCAGTACAAGAAGCTGTTCGAGATGGAGGGTTGCGAGCTCGAGTTCACCGAGGAGTCGCTGCGCGCGACGGCGCGCAAGGCCATGGCGCGCAAGACCGGGGCCCGCGGCCTGCGCACGATCCTGGAAACCGCCCTGCTCGACACCATGTACGATCTCCCGTCCCTGGAGAGCGTGAGCAAGGTGGTGCTCGACGAAGGGACCATCAACGGACAGGGCAAGCCCTATATCATCTATCAGAGCAAGGACTCCCAGGCCGTCGCCTCAGATTGACGGTCACTGTCGCCCCGGGCGCACGGGCGCCCGGGGGACCGCCCGAACCGCCGCGGTGCTTGAATTTCCGCCGGCAAGCCCGCATATCCCTTGCAAGAGTGATCCCGAGCGCGTCAGACGTCCGCAGTGGGCAGCCGGCTGCCGCCACTGACGCTCCCGCCCGGGCCTCGGCCCGGGCCCAGCGAGCAGACGAGGAACATCAGCATGTCTAGCGAACAACGCACCCCGCAGAATCCGGAAGGCCAGAACCTGACCGCCCCGGTCCTGCCGTTGCGGGACGTGGTCGTCTATCCCCACATGGTCATCCCGCTGTTCGTCGGCCGGAAGAAGTCCATCCAAGCCTTGGAGGCGGCGATGGAGGCCGACAAGCAGATCCTGCTGGTCGCGCAGAAGAGCGCCGACGTGGACGAGCCGGCGCGCAAGGACATCTACGGGCTCGGCACCATGGCCACCATCCTGCAGCTGCTCAAGCTGCCGGACGGGACCGTCAAGGTGCTCGTCGAGGGCGCGTATCGCGCCGAGGTCCGCCAGCTTCAGGTTTCGGACGACTACTTCTCCGCCGGCTTCGAGGCGGTGGAAGAGACCGGTTCCGGCAAGGACCGGGAAATGAACGTTCTGATGCAGTCCGTGCTCTCGCTGTGCGACCAGTACGTCAAGCTGAACAAGAAGGTGCCGCCGGAGGTCCTGACCTCCCTGGCGGGCATCGAGGAGCCGGGTCGGCTGGCCGACACCATCGCCGCCCACCTCTCGCTCAAGCTTGAGGACAAGCAGCGGATCCTGGAGATCTATGACGTGCGCGAGCGACTCGAGCACGTGATGGCGCGCATCGAGTCCGAGATCGACCTGCTCGAGATCGAGAAGCGAATCCGCGGGCGGGTCAAGCAGCAGATGGAGAAGAGCCAGCGGGAGTACTACCTGAACGAGCAGGCCAAGGCGATCCAGAAGGAGCTGGGCGATCTCGACGAGACCGGGGGAAACGAGGCGGACGAGCTCGCGCGCAAGATCGAGAAGGCGGGCATGCCCAAGCAGGTCCGGGCGAAGGCCGAGGCGGAGCTCAACAAGCTGCGCATGATGTCGCCCATGGCGGCCGAGGCCAGCGTGGTGCGCAACTACATCGAAGCACTGGCGAACGCGCCCTGGAAGAAGAAGACGCGCATCCGCCACGATCTGATCCGGGCCCAGGAGATGCTGGACCGGGACCATTGCGGCCTGGAGAGGATCAAGGAGCGTATCGTCGAGTACCTGGCGGTACAGCAACGGGTACGCAAGCTCAAGGGTCCGATCCTGTGCCTGGTCGGTCCCCCTGGGGTGGGCAAGACCTCGCTCGGGCAGAGCGTCGCCGAGGCCGTCAATCGCAAGTTCGTGCGGATGTCGCTGGGCGGCGTGCGCGACGAGGCCGAGATCCGCGGACATCGGCGCACCTACATCGGCTCCATGCCGGGCAAGATCATCCAGAACCTGACGCGGGCGGGCACGCGCAATCCGCTGTTCGTGCTGGACGAGATCGACAAGATGGCGATGGATTTCCGCGGCGACCCGGCCTCGGCGCTGCTGGAGGTGCTCGATCCGGAGCAGAACAGCGCCTTTAACGACCATTACCTGGAGGTGGACTTCGACCTCTCCGACGTGATGTTCATCGCCACGGCCAACACCATGAACATCCCGCCGGCCTTGCTGGATCGCATGGAGGTGATCCGGATCCCGGGTTACACGGAGGACGAGAAGCTCGATATCGCCGTGGGCCATCTGCTGCCCAAGCAGCTGCGCAACAATGGCATCAGGAAAGGCGAACTGACCCTGACCGAGGACGCGGTGCGCGAGATCATCCGTCGTTACACGCGGGAGGCCGGCGTGCGCAACCTCGAGCGTGAGATCGCCAAGGTGTGCCGCAAGGTGGTCAAGGAGCTGGTGACCAATCCCGAGCGCAAGCAGGTCACGGTCGACAAGGAGCGCTTGAGCGAGTATCTGGGCGTGCCGCGCTACCGTTACGGTCTCGCCGAGAAGACGGACCAAGTTGGACAGGTGACGGGCCTGGCATGGACCGAGGTCGGTGGCGAGCTGCTGACGATCGAGGCGGCGGTGGTACCGGGCAAGGGACGTCTCAGCCAGACCGGGCAGCTGGGCGAGGTGATGCAGGAGTCCATCAGCGCGGCTATGACCGTCGTGCGCAGCCGCGCGGCCACCCTCGGGATACCGGCGGACTTCTACAGCAAGCATGACTTCCACGTCCACGTTCCGGAGGGCGCGATCCCAAAGGACGGTCCCAGTGCCGGCGTGGGTATGTGCAGCGCCTTGATCTCGACGCTGACCGGTATCCCGGTCCGCGCGGAAGTAGCGATGACCGGCGAGATCACGCTGCGAGGTGAGATCCTGCCAATCGGCGGCCTGAAGGAGAAGCTTCTTGCCGCCCGGCGAGGCGGGATCCGGACTGTGCTGATCCCGGAGGAAAACCGCAAGGACCTGACGGAAATTTCGGAGAACATCACCGAAAGCCTGGATATCCGGCCCATCCGGTGGATCGACGAGGTGCTCCAGGTTGCCCTGCAGAGGGTCCCGGTTCCGCTCGATGAGCAGCGGGAGTCGGAAGCAAAGGTCGGCGAGCAGGAGTCTTCGGAAGCCAGCCAGGAGAGTGGCACCGTGCGAGCCCACTGAAGCGCCGAATCGCCCGGGAGCGCTTGGTTGACACGCTTTTCCGGCGCTTGGTATAACTCGGAACGGTCGGTGGACAGGAAGCGCCGGCACGGGCGAGCGGCCTGCCTTGCAGCACGGGAGAAGGGGTTGGCGAGGCAGAGCTGAGGCGCCCTGATGCGGTTCAATATAACGATTACTCATGCGGCACCCGGCCGTGCCACGCGCACGGAGAGGAACCATCCGGCATGGAAACCAGATAGGAGAATCTTGGACAATGAATAAATCACAACTGATTGAAGCTGTTGCGTCGTCCGCGAACCTGTCAAAGGCCGATGCGGGGCGCGCAGTCGACGCGTTCGTGGATTCCGTCACCAAGGCGCTCAGAAGAGGGGATCAGGTATCGCTGGTGGGCTTTGGGACCTTCACCGTACGTAACCGCGCCGCGCGGACTGGCCGGAATCCCCAGACCGGACAGACGATTACGATCAAGGCGAGCAAGGTGCCCGCTTTCAAGGCTGGCAAAGCGCTCAAGGATTCCGTAAACTAGCGCGCTCTCTCGGGTGCTTAGCTCAGCTGGGAGAGCATCGCCCTTACAAGGCGAATGTCGGGGGTTCGAGTCCCTCAGCACCCACCACAGAGACGGAGTGGTAGTTCAGCTGGTTAGAATACCGGCCTGTCACGCCGGGGGTCGCGGGTTCGAGTCCCGTCCACTCCGCCAATGATGACAAGGGGCGCCCGACGGGCGCCCTTTCTTGTTCAGGCAGGGGCCGGGCCGATGCTCCCGACCGCGCCGAACCCGGGAACTTGTGATGCTGCAGAGCATTCGCGACAGGGCGAGCGGCTGGCTCGCCGGGCTTCTGGTGGTGCTGATCAGCATCCCGTTCGCCTTGTGGGGAATCAACCGCTACTTCGGGGGTGGGGGAGAAGAGGTCGTGGCCAAGGTCAACGGCCAGGAGATCTCGGCCAACGCCTTCCAGCGCGAGTATCAACAGCGCTATACGCAGATCCAGCAGGCCTACGGCGACCAGTTCGACCCGAGCATGATCAACCAGGGGAAGTTCAAGCAGCAGGTGCTGGAATCGATGATCCGGAGCCGGCTGATTGCCCAGCATATCCACGATGCCGGTTTCGCCATCACGAGCCAGGAGCTGGCCAACCAGATCGAGTCGATTCCGGCGTTTCAGAAGAACGGCAAGTTCTCGGAGAAGCTTTACCGTGAGCGGCTGCAGCAGCAGGGCTACAGTCCAAGCCAGTTCGAGCAGAAGCTGCGCAACGCGATCGAGATCGACCAGCTTCGTACCGGTGTGCTCGGATCGGCCGTGGTCACCAGGCAGGATGTGGATGCCTACGTGCGGATGCGCTACCAGAAGCGCAAGGTGAGCTACCTGGAGATCGCCGCGAAGCATTTCCTCGGGCAGGTAAAAGTCAGCGATTCCCAGGTGCAGTCGTATTATCACAAGCACCGGTCCGACTACATGACTCCGGAGCGGGTCCGCCTGAAGTACGTCGAGCTGTCGCCGCAGGGGGTGGCGAAGTCGGTCAAGGTGACGCAGTCGGACCTGAAGCAGTACTACCACCAGCACATCCAGCGCTACACCACGCCGCCGCGCCGCCACGCGCTGCACATCCTGATCAAGCCGAAGAATGGCAATGACGCGGCGGCGCACAAGAAGGCCGAACAGATCCGCAATGAGGCGCTGTCCGGGAAATCCTTCCGCAAGCTGGCCCGCAAGTACTCGGATGACGCCGGCAGCGCCAAGCAGGGCGGCGACCTGGGCTGGGTCTCGCCGGGCGAGATGGTCAAGCCCTTCGACAAGGCGCTGTTCCATCTCAAGAAGGGACAGATCTCCAAGGTTGTCAAAACCCGCTTCGGCTACCACATCATCAAGCTGGTGGGGGTCCAGCCCAAGCACACCAAGCCCTTCGACCAGGTGCGCGATCAGGTCGAGCAGAGCTACCGCCAGCACCAGGCCAAGAGCGAGATGTACGACCTGGGCCAGAAGCTGGCCAACGTGACCTTCGAGCAGCCGGATTCGCTGCAGCCGGCGGCCAAGAAGCTTGGTCTCAAGATCCGGGAGACCGGCTGGATCACGCGCGAGGGCGGCAAGGGGATCGGCCAGAACGACAAGGTCATCAAGGCCGCCTTCAAGCCTCAGGTGCTCAAGCAGGGCATGAACAGCGATCCGATCCAGCTCAAGGACGGCAAGGTCCTGGTCGTGCGGGTCGCCGAGCACCAGAAAGCACAGCAAGAGCCGCTGGCGCAGGTGCACGACCGGATCGCCTCGACGCTGCGCCGGCAGGAAGCGGAGAAGAAGGCGAAGGAAAAAGGGCAGGCCATCCTCCACCAGGAGGATGGCAACTGGCGGAAGCTGTCCTCGTTCCAGTCGATGCCGGGGCTCAGCTACCACGATCCGGGGGCGATCGAACGTGATGACCAGAAGCTCGACAGCGCGCTGGTCCAGACGATCTTCCGCATGCCCCGGCCGCAGGGAAAGCAGCCCGCGGTCAGCGGCGTCAAGCTTTCCAGCGGCGACTACGCGGTGGTGGCGCTGCACAAGGTCAGCGACGGTAATCCGGCTACCCTGGGCAAGGAAAAGCTCGCAAAGACCCGGGAGCAGCTCGGGGCGCGGCAGGGCAACGCGGAGTTCGATGCCTACGTGCAGGCGCTCCGGGACAAGGGCAATGTCACCGAGTACAAAAGCAAGCTGCAGTAGCCCCTGCCGGGCCGCGACCGCGGTGCTGTCCGGGCGCCCCGGGGGCCGTCACTCGCTCTCGCCCACCAGCCCCAGGATGTTGTAGCCGGCATCCACATAAGTGATCTCGCCGGTGATGGCGGAGGCGAGATCGGAGCACAGAAAGGCGGCCGCGTTTCCCACCTCGTCGATCGTGATGTTGCGCCGCAGGGGCGCCGCGCGCTCGGCCTGGGCCAGCATGCTGCGCAGGCCGCCGATGCCCGCCGCCGCCAGGGTCTTGATGGGCCCGGCCGAGATCGCGTTGACCCGGATGCCCTCCGGCCCCAGGTCGTAGGCCAGAAAGCGCACGTTCGCCTCCAGGCTCGCCTTGGCGGGGCCCATCACGTTGTAGCTGGGCACCGCCCGGACCGATCCCATGTAGGTCATCGTGAGCATGGCCGCCCTGCGGCCCTGCATCATGGGGCGGGCACCGCGCGCCAGCGCCGCGAAGCTGTAGGCGCTGACGTCATGCGCGACGCGGTAGCTCTCCCGGGTGACCGCGTCGATGTAGCGCCCCTCCAGTGCTTCGCGCGGGGCGAAGCCGATGGAGTGGACCAGGATGTCCAGCCCGTCCCAATGTTCGCCCAGGGATCCGAACAGGCCGTCGATCTGCTCGTCCAGAGTGACGTCGCAGGGAAAGCACCGCTCGGAGCCCAGTTCCGCAGCGAATTTCTCCACGCGCGGGCGCAGCTTGTCGTTGGGGTAAGTGAATGCGAGCTCGGCGCCTTCGCGGTGCATAGCACGGGCGATGCCCCAGGCGATGGAGCGGTTGCTCGCCACGCCCGTGATCAGGGCGCGCTTGCCGGACAGGAATCCCATGGCTGATCCTTGCTGGTTGCCGACGGATGGGCGGTACCGGAACGTTCGCCGCCAGAGCGGAAAAATAGCGGAAGGATGAATCCCCTTTCAAGCCTTCGTTCTCCGCGGTACCGGCCCGGTGTCAGCCGCCGGACTGGGCGAGAACGTCGACGTGGAGGACCAGCCGCTGACCCGGCTGCAGGTACTGGCCGCGACTGATGTCGTTCCAGCCCCGCAGCTGTGCGACGCTGACGTTGAAGCGCTGCGAGATGAGCGAGAGGGAATCCCCGCGATGCACGGTGTAGTGCACGGTCCGCAGGCGCCGGGCGGGCTCGGTCGAAGCGTACTCGTCCCCGGTCCAGATCACCAGGCGGGTGCCGGTGTGCAGGGTGTCGCCGGGGGCCATGCCGTTCCAGCGGGCCAGCCGGGAGACACGGATGCCAAAATGCCTGGCGATGCTCCACAGCGAATCGCCGCGACGCACCACGTGGGTCAGCTTGCGGGCCCCGTGTGGCTGCTCCTTGAGGCGCCGCAGGCGCTGGTATTCGCTCAGCGTATAGTGGCTGAGCTTCCGGCTGGGCTCGGGTAGCAGGATGTAATGGCCGGCGCGGATGATCCGGCCATGAATGTGATTGATTTTCTGCAGCAGTGCCACTGTGGTGTGGGAGCGCTTGGCGAGTTCGTTCAGGGTCTCGCCCCGGCGGATGCGCTGACGCACCCACTGCACCCGCTGCGAGGGATCAAGCCGTGCCAGGTTCTGGCGCAGGGCGGGGGCGTCAGCGACCGGCACCAGCAACCGGTGGGGGCCGTGCGGGGCCGTCGCCCAGCGGTTGTAGCCCGGGTTGTAACGGTACAGGCTGGCCAGGCTGATGCCCGCCATGTGCGCCGCCTTGGCCAGGTCGATCTGGCTCTTCAGCCGTACGGTTTCGAGATACGGCTTGTCGGGCACCGGGGGGAGCTTGACGCCGTACCTGGTCGGGTGCGAGATGATGACGCTGAGCGCAAGCAGCTTGGGCACGTAGCGCGTGGTCTCGTCCGGCAGGGAGATGTTCCAGAACGTCCGTGGCCGGTGTCGGCGGCGATTGGCCTGCAGCTGCGCGTCGATGCGGCCGCGGCCGGCATTGTAGGACGCCAGCGCCAGCAGCCAGTTGCCGTGGAAGTCGTCGGCCAGGCCTTGGAGGTAGTCAAGCGCGGCCCGGGTCGAATCCGGCACATCCCGGCGCCCGTCGAACCACCAGCCCTGGCGCAGCCCAAAGCGGCGGGCGGTACCGGGGATGAACTGCCAGAGGCCAGCGGCGCGTCCCTGGGAGTAGGCGAACGGGTCATAGCCGCTTTCGACGGCGGGAAGCAGGGCCAGCTCCGTCGGCATCCCGCGGTTGCGGATCTTCTGGGTGATCAGGTAGAGGTACGGCTCGGCACGCTGGAGCATGATCTCCACCGTGCCCGGGTGGGCGGCGTACCGGGCGAGCTCCTCGCGCACGGCGGGGCGGTCCTTGCCGGGCAGCCGGAAGCCGGCGCGCAGAACGGGCCAGATGGTGGCCGGAGGGCTATCGCCGAGCGGGGAAGCGCCGGGCGGGAAAGCGCCGGGCGGGAAAGCGCCGGGCGGGAAAGCGCCGGGCGGGGAAGCACCGGGCGGGGAAGCACCGGGCGGGGAAGCACCGGGCGGGGAAGCACCGGGCGGGGAAGCACCGGGCGGGGAAGCACCGGGCGGGGAAGCACCGGGCGGGAAAGCGCCCGGGGCGGCTGCCTGTTCCACCGCCGTCGGTGCCGCGGCGGAGCCGTCACTCCCCGTTTCCCCGGCGGCCGTCGAGCCCCGGTCGGGCGCCGCTCCGGATGGCGCCCGGGAAGCGCTCGAAGCCGGAGACAGGTGCGCCATGCTGCAGCCGCCGAGGCCGAGGGTGAAAAGCACCGGGGCCAGCAGGCTGGCTGCAAGGCGCGGAAGGGCGTGCGTCGAAATACTCATGGTGTGCAGCCGGACCTGTTGCCTGACCTCGAGGTTGTTCTCGTTTTGGCTTGCCCCGGAAGCCCGCGGGCCCTGACCGCGGCTAAGCGCTAACAGGCCCTAGGGGGCTGCTGGAAAGCGCGCGTTTCGGCCGCCCCCGCGCCCTAGAAACCGTCCTTCCACCTGCGCAGCTCCGCGAATACCTCCGTGTCGCTGCCCAGTGCGTGGCCCGCGTGCCTCTCCGCCGCAGCCCTGATCTCCGGCCGGTCCCAGCGCAGGAAGGGGTTGGTTTCGAGCTCCGCCCCGATCCGGCTGGGAAGCGTCGGCCGGTTCTCGGCGCGCCGTTGCCGGGCTTCCTCCTGCCTCGCCTGCAACGCCGGGTTGTCCGGCTCCACTGCCAGCGCGAAGCGGATGTTCTTCAGCGTGTACTCGTGTCCGCAGTATATCGCGGTTTCCGGGGGCAGGTTGCGCAGTCGGTCGAGGGATTTACACATCTGGTCGGGTGTTCCCTCGAACAGCTTCCCGCAGCCGACCGCGAAAAGCGTGTCACCGCACAGCAGGCCGCCGCCCCCATGGTAGGCAATGTGACCGGCGGTGTGGCCCGGGATATCAATCACCTGGAAGCTTGTCTCCAGCGCCGGCGGCTCGATCACGTCACCCCCGGAAACCGGATTGCTGCAGGCCGGGATGCTTTCGCCGGCCGGCCCGAACACCGGTACCTCGAACGCTTGCACGAGGCTGGCGACGCCGCCAACGTGGTCGGGGTGATGGTGGGTGACCAGGATCGCGGCGAGCGCCAGGTCGTTGCGAGCGAGGTACTCGCGAACGGGAGCGGCGTCGCCGGGGTCGACCGCCACGCAGGCCCTCGCCCCGGGCTGCTGCAGCAGCCAGATGTAATTGTCGCGGAAAGCGGAAACAGGATGATACTCGAGCATGGCGGAATGGTGACAGGGCGGGGATCGGCGGTCAATTTCCAGCGGCCCGCGCCGCCGGGCCCCGACCACCGGTAGCCCCGATCCCCGCAGGGGTCGTACGATCTCTTACCGAACACGTGGGTGACCGCTCCGGGGCTCGAGCAGCGGCTGGTGTGAACCATGCGAGCGAACGGAACACAGCGATCCAGGCATCCTGCGGGGAGAGTGCTCGTGTCGGCCCCTCGGGAGGCCGTTGGACCCGCCTGGCGTGGCATCGCCAGGGCCGCGCTCCCGCGCCTTCGCCGAGCGGTCGGCAAGAGCGCCGAGATGCGGCACCATCCCTGACCGGGTTAGTATTTGCTCCCAAGAGGGCTCGCAGCTGCCGCCGGGAAGCACGGCGCCACGCGGCCCGGTTGGCAGCCATGGTGGACACGGCAATGGGAGTGCGTCCGGAACACGGCCGGAAACTGGAACAGTGGCTGCGCCGGCCGCTGGGGCGGCGCGTATATGAAACCGAGCTTTCCCTGCTGGAGGACCTCCCCGGCGTGTTCGGCTTCTTTGCGCTGCAACTCGGCTACTGGGGGCCGGAACGCGAGCTGCTGAGCGACCTGAAGGTACTGCACCGCTTCCGGGTCTGTCCTGGCGGTCCGGAGGCGGAGGTGCGCGCCCGGCTGGACCAGCTACCGTTCCAGTCGGAGAGCGTGGACGCGGTGATCCTGCCGCATTCGCTGGAGTTCGCCGAGCATCCGCACCGGCTGCTGCGCGAGGTGGACCGGATCCTGGTGGCCGGGGGTCACGTGCTGGTACTGGCGTTCAACCCCTGGGGCCCGTGGGGGCTGCGGCGGTTTCTGCACCGCGACCGCAGCGAGCCGCCGTGGTCGGCCCGACTACTGGGGGAGAGACGCATCCGGGACTGGCTGTCGCTGCTCGGCTATGAGATCGTGCAGGCGCGCCGCTACTTCTACCGGCTCCCGGTCGGCAACCGGCGGCTGCTGGAGCGCCTCGAGTTCATGGAGCGCGCCGGCCCGCGCATCTGGCCCATGATGCCGGGGGCCTACATGCTGCTCGCGCGCAAGCGCGTGTGCACGCTGACCCCGATTCGGCCGCGGCGGCGCCTGCGGCGTGCCGTGGCCGCGCCGGCGCTGGCCGGCACCCGGAGGCAGTCGTATTGAGTCGCAACGTGACCATCTACACCGACGGCGCCTGTCGCGGCAATCCCGGTCCGGGCGGCTGGGGTGTGCTGATGCGTTATGGCCGCCACGAGAAGGCCCTCCATGGAGGCGAGCGCGACACTACCAACAACCGCATGGAGCTGACTGCGGCGATCCGGGCGCTGGAAGCACTGCGCCGCCCGTGCACAGTGGACCTGTATACCGACTCGCGCTACCTGCGCGACGGCATTACCCGATGGCTGGTCAACTGGAGGCATAACGGCTGGCGCACGGCGGGCCGCAAGCCGGTGAAGAACGCCGATCTGTGGCGGCGCCTGGACGAGCTGAGCGCCGGCCATCAGATCCGATGGCACTGGGTCCGGGGACACCAGGGCAACGATGGCAACGAGCGGGCGGATGCGCTGGCCAATCGCGGCGCGGACGAGGTAATGGGCAGGGTCCGCGCCTGAGCGACGGGGAGACCGGAATGCGTCAGATCGTGCTGGATACGGAAACCACCGGCCTGGAGCCGGAGGCCGGGCACCGGATCATCGAGATCGGCTGCGTCGAGCTGATCAGCCGGCGTTTCACCGGCCGACGCTTTCACGAGTATCTCAACCCCGAGCGCGAGATCGAGGCGGGCGCGGTCGAAGTGCACGGACTGACTCTGGAGCAGTTGCGGGACAAACCACGCTTTGCCGACATCGCCCCGGAGCTGCTGGGGTTCCTGGACGGCGCCGAGCTGGTGATTCACAACGCGCCCTTCGACGTCGGTTTCATCAACCACGAGCTGCAGCGTATCGGGGCCGAGATGGCGGACATCACCCAGCGTTGCCGCATCCTGGACACGCTCGAAATGGCCCGCCGACTGCACCCCGGGCAGAAGAACAGCCTGGACGCGCTGTGCCGGCGCTACGAGATCGACAGCAGTCAGCGGCAGCTGCACGGGGCGCTGCTGGACGCGGAGATCCTCGCCGACGTCTACCTGGCCATGACCGGCGGCCAGGTGGCGCTGTCACTGGACAGAGCGGCGGGCGAGCGTACCCCGGAAGGGGGCCCGGCGGACGGCGCCGGCGCATCGCAGCGCCGTCCGGTGGCCCGGTCGGGGACGCCTTTGCGGGTCGTGCGCGCCACCGGGGAAGAGCGGACCGAGCATGCCCGCCGGCTCGAGGCCATCGACAAAGCCAGCGGCGGCCGCTGCGTGTGGCTGGCCCTGGAACGCGAATCGCGGGGCTGACGAAGGCCTGCCGCGGGACGCCGCGCCGGTGACCGATTTTCCGCATGACAAGGCGTCTTGGGCGCGATGTGGCGCCGCATCAGCGAGCGACACCGCAGGATTGCGCGGAAAAATGGCCCCGGCCTTTCGAGGCCACCGCGGGTAAGCGCTGTCAGCGCAAGTAGTACAACACCAGGTACAGTGCCAGCAGCACCGCCACCCACAGGACCATGCTTCCCGTGGGCCAGGTGCGGGCCAGGCGGCCCTGAGGCCCGTGGTGACGGGAGAGCAGGGCGATGCCGCCGTTGAAGATCGTCGTCCCGGCCTCCTTGAACCCCCGCCAGGCACGTTCGCCGGTGCCCAGGAACATGGCTACGGTCGCCGGCAGTGCCTGTCGGTAAACCCAGTCGGAGTCCAGCAGGATGCGCCGGTCCGGGCCCGGCCACCATCCGGTGCGCAGCAGCAGCGCGAACCCCGCTACGGTCAGGGCCAGCAGCTGAAGAGTGCCGAGCACGTGACCGGCCGTGTAGGGGTTGTCGTGCACCGGGTATGGCAGCAGGTGCCAGACGATGCCGGGGTGCACCCCGATCGCCAGCAGGGCGCCCGCGGTGATCCCCATGGCCAGCAGCATGTTGCGCGGCGCTTCTTCCACCCGGAGCCCGGCATCACGGTTGAAGAACGCATACCACACGACCTTCACCCCGGCGAGCAGGAAGATCCCGGCCGCACCGAACACCAGCACCAGCCATACCCCCTCGCGATGCGTGTTGGCGGCGGCCTTGAGCAGCAGCGCCTTGCTGGTGTAGCCGGCGAACAGCGGCGCCGACATGCCGAGCGCGGCCAGGATGCAGAACACTGTGGTCCAGGGCATGGAGCGGTACAGGCCGCCCAGGTCGGTGGCCCGCGCCGTCCCTGTGCGCGTCATCACGGCGCCCATGCACATGAACAGCAGACTCTTGTACAGCACGTGGCTGACGGCATGCGCGGCGGCGCCGTCGATGCCCAGCCGGGTGCCGATGCCGATGCCGATGACCATGAAGCCCAGCTGGTTGATCAGGCAGTAGCCGAGCACCCGGCGCAGGTCATTTTCCACCGCGGCGTAGAGCAGGGTGAAGATCACCGTCGCCACGCCGATCCAGATCAGGATCTCGCTGCCCGCGAAGCCCCTCGCCAGCGCGTAGATCGCCATCTTGGTGGTGAACACGCTCAGGAACACCGAGCCACCCGGCGTGGCCTCCGCGTAGGCGTCGGTGAGCCAGTTGTGCAGCAGCGGGAAGGCGGCCTTGATGCCAAACGCGAGGAACAGCAGGATCGAGCCCAGGCCGGCCAAGGTCATGTGATCGAAGCTGATCGAGCCGGTCTGTACGAATCGCACGGCGCCCCCGGACAACAGCAGCACGCCCGAGGTGATCTGGATCACCAGGTAGCGCACCCCGGCCGCGTATGCGCGCGTGCTGCGGCTCGCCCAGACCAGGAACGCCGAGGCCACCGCCGTCAGCTCCCAGAAGGTGAACAGGGTGATCAGGTCGCCGGCGAACACCGCGCCGATCGCCGCGCCGGCGTAAACCAGCGAGGCCACCTGCTGGATCGGATCGCGCACCTTCAGGGAGAACAGGACCCCGGCGAAGGCGGCGAAGTAGAACACATAGCCGAAGACCCGACTGAGGGCGTCCACGCGGACCAGCGTGAGCGTTTGGCCGAACAGCACCGGGTGACCCGCCGCGCCGTGTGTCAGCAGCGCCAGGTGCAGCGCGCCCAGCACCGGCAGCAGCAGCATGTAGCCTGCACGGACCCGGCCGCGCAGGCACGGTGCGAGCAGCACGCCGGCCGCCAGGATCACGCCCGGAGGCGTGTGCAGCAGCCAACCGGGCATGTCACCGGTCATAGTAGTTCTCCCCGCGCCCGGCGAGCCTGGCGACCAGCCAGCCGCCCGCGGCGATCAGGATGCTGCTGACCAGGCCGGCGGTGGCGTAGAAGCCGAACCAGCCGGCGACGGCGAAGTCGGCGCGGCGCGCCACGAACAGGCCGGCCAGGACCGTCACGGCAGCGATGGTCCAGGTCCAGGCGTACGCCCGGCGGGCGCCGCGGCTGTCGCGTCGGTCGCTCACCCCGCACTCCCGGTCACGTTCACCAGCGGCATCAGCATGTGCACGATGGGCTGGGCATAGAAGAACAGCACGACGCAGCCCAGTGCGGTGATCCCGAGCGGTACCAGGCAGCTGAGCGGAGCCTCGCGTATCCCGGCCACGCTCCCGTCGCCCTCGGGGGCAAGGAAGAAGGCACGCGCCACGATGGTCATGAGATACCCGACGTTGAGCAGCGAGCTGGCCATCAGGGCCGCAAGCAGCAGGTACCGGTGCGCCTCGATGGTGCCCATTGCCAGCAGCCACTTGCTCCAGGCGCCGCCACCCGGCGGCAGGCCGATGACGCTGAGCGTCGCGAGCAGGAAGGCGAGCATGGTTACCGGCATCTGCCAGCCGATGCCGTTGAGCTCGCTCACGCGGGTCTTGTGCGTGGTGACCGCGATCGCGCCGGCGCAGAAGAACAGCGTGATCTTGCCGAAGGCGTGCATGACCAGGTGGAGGCTGCCGCCGATGATGCCCCAGCGGGTCGCAAGCGTGGCGCCGAGCACGATGTAGGAGAGCTGGCTGACGGTGGAATAGGCCAGGCGCGCCTTGAGGTTGTCCTGGAGCATCGCCACCAGCGAGGCGGTCACCAGGGTGAAGCCGGCGACGTACATCAGCCATACGCTGGCCCCGGTCCGCGTCAGCAGGTGGGTACCGAAGACGTAGATCACTACCTTGAGCACGGTGAACACGCCGGCCTTGACCACCGCCACCGCGTGCAGCAGGGCGCTGACCGGGGTGGGCGCGACCATCGCGGAGGGCAACCAGCGGTGGAACGGCATCAGGGCGGCCTTGCCGATCCCGAACAGGTACAGGCCAAGCAACACCGGTAACACCTGGTGCCGCACGCGCCCGGCAAGGATGCCGCCCGGCTGGAAGCTTAAAGTCCCGGCGATGGCCCAGGTCCACACGATCGCCAGCAGCAGCAACCCGATCGAGGTTCCCATCAGCAGGCCCAGGTAAACGCGCCCCGCGCGCCGGGCTTCCGGGGTTTCCTTGTGGACCACCAGAGGATAGGTGGATAGCGTCAGCGCCTCGTAAAACACGAACAGGGTGAACAGGTTGGAGGCGAAGGCGATGCCCATGGTGCTCGCCAGCGCTATCGGGAAGAACGCGTAGAAGCGGGTTTGGTGCAATTCGTGCTCGGCACGCATGTAGCCGATGCTGTAGATCGTGGTGGCGATCCACAGGCCCGAGGCGACCAGGGCGAAGAGCATCCCCAGCGGCTCCAGGCCGAAACCCAGCGAGATCCCGGGCAGCACGCGGAAGAGCTCTACCCCAGGCCGGTGGCCGGCAAGCACGGAGGGGAGCAGGCTGACCACGAGGGCGAACAGCACCAGCGTGGTCAGGACGCTGATCGCCTCGCGCAGGTTGGGCCAGTGCCCCGCACGTGTGATCAGCACCGACGCGGCCAGCGGCACGGCGATGGTCAGCAGCATGGCGCTCTGGGGCGTCATGAGCCGAGTCCCATCAGCATGGCCGCGGCGCGGCTGGCCGTGCCGACCGTCAGGTGGGGATCGATCCCGAACCAGATGTTCGCCAGCACCAGGATCCAGGTGGGGATCAGCATCGACAGCGGCGCCTCGCGGATGGCGGTGAGGTCACGGCCGGGGGCGGGCTCGCGCAGGTAGGCGGCCTCGATCACCCGCCAGACGTAGATCAGGGCCAGCAATGAGCCTGCCAGGATCAGCAGCGCGAGCCACCACCAGCCCTTCTGCAGCGCCGCCATCACCAGGTACCACTTGCTGACGAAACCGACCGTCAGCGGCATCCCGACCAAACTCAACCCGGCGATCACGATCGCCGCCATGGTCCAGGGCATGCGGCGTCCCAGGCCGGCCGTGTCGGCCACCTGCATGGAGCCGAGCCGCGGCACGATGCAGCCGATCGCGAGGAACAGGGCGCCCTTCATCAGGGCGTGGTTGAACAGGTGCAGGATGCCGGCGGTCAGGCCGGTGGCGGTTGCCATCCCGATGCCCAGCGTGATGTAGCCGATCTGGGCGACGCTGGAGTAGGCGAACATGCGCTTGATGTTGTCCTGGAAGATGGCACCGACCGAGGCGAACACGATGGCGATGCTGCTCAGTACCAGCAGGATCGGTCCGAAGGGCATGGCGTGGAAGGAGAACAGTCTGCCAAAGACGTCGTAGGCGAAGCGTAGCAGCAGGTAGATCGCCACCTTGGTGGAGGTGGACGCGAGAAAGCTGGTCGCGGCCGAGGGCGCATACGTGTACGCGTTGGGCAGCCACAGGTGCAGCGGGAACATGGCCAGCTTGAGCCCGATGCCCACGGTGAAGAAGGCGAAGGCCACCTGCACCGTGCGTATCTGCGTCACCTCCGGCAGGCGCCGGGCCAGGTCGGCCATATTCAGCGTCCCGGTGGAGATGTACATGAAACCGATCGCGATCAGGATGAAGGTGCCGCCGATCGTGCCCATCACCAGGTACTGGAACGACGCCGTGAGCGCGCGCCGGTCGCGCCCCATGCTGATCAGGATGTAGGAGGCGAGCGACGAGATCTCGAGAAACACGAACACGTTGAACGCGTCGCCCGTGCTGGTCATGCCCAGCAGCCCGGTCAGGCAAAGCAGGAACGCCGTGTAGAAGAGATACGCGCGGCGGTTGCCCACCTCGAACAGTACGCTGCGTCGGGCGTAGGGGAGCACCACGGCGCCGATGCCGGAGACCAGGACCAGAACGAAGGCGTTGAGCAGGTCGATGCGGTATTCGATGCCCCAGGGCGGCATCCAGCCTCCCATGTGGTAGGAGACGGGGCCCACGGTGAGCACATGCTGTAGCAGCAGCGCGGAGATCGCCAGGCAGATCCAGCTTACCGCCACGGACAGCAGCCACGCGGGCGTGGCGCGGCGCAGCAGAAAGCATAGCGGCGCCGAGATCAGCGGGATCACCACCTGCAGCGCGGGGAGGTTGTGGAACGTCACAGACTCTTGTCCTGAACGTGTATTTCGTCTTCTTCCATCGTGCCGTAGGCCTCGTAGATCCGGACCACCAGGGCCGAGCCCACGGCGGTGGTTGCCACGCCCACGACGATCGCGGTCAGGATCAGCACGCTGGGTAACGGGTTGGTATACCGGTGATATCCCGCGGCAATGATCGGGGCGGTGGCCCCGTGTACCTTGCCCATGCTGATGTAGAGAATGAACACCGAGGTCTGGAAGATGTTCAGGCCGACCACTTTTTTGACCAGGTTGCCCTCGGCGATGACGACGTAGAAACCGCCCATCATCAGCAGCACCGCGATCCAGTAGTTGTACAGCCCCAGGAAGGTGCTCATTCGCGGTCGGGTTCCCCGTCGTGTTCCCCGCGGCCGGCGAACATATAGATGATGATGATCATGGCGTTGGATACGGTGATCCCCACGCCGAACTCGATCAGCATGATCCCCAGTTCCTGGCCATGCGCCGGGTCGTGGGCGAGCACGTTGTAGTCGAGGAAGTTGCCGCCCAGTGCCATGGTCGCCAAGCCGGTGCCGGCGTAAATCAGCAGCCCGACCGCCACCAGGCTGTGGGTGAGCCATCCCGGAAGCACCCGGCGCCCCTGGCGTACCCCGAAAATCAATGCGTACAGGATGAAGCCGGCGGCGAAGATCACACCCGCCTGGAATCCGCCGCCGGGCCCGAAGTCCCCATGGAACTGCACGTACAGGGAGAACAGCAGGATCAGCGGCAGCAGCAGCTTGGCGACCACGCGCAGCACCAGGTGCTCGGTCATGCGCCATCCTCCCCGTCACGCGGCCGGTTCGGGCGCCGGCGCCGCACGCCGAGCAGGACCATCACGCCGACCACGGCGGTGAACACCACTGTGGTCTCGCCAAGCGTATCGTAGCCGCGATAACTCGCCAGCACCGAGGTGACGACGTTGGGTACGCCGGTCCTGGGCACCGATTCGCGGAGGTAACGCGGCGCCACATGGTGGTTCGCCGGCGCCGCCGGGCTGCCGTAATAGGGCATGTCGAGCGTACCGTAGATCAGGGTGGCTCCGGTGATGAACACCACCAGCAGAGGCAGGGCACGGGTCCGGAAGGAGCGCCTGGAGCGCCGTGAGGTGAGGGCCAGCGTGCTCAGCATCAGGACGGTGGAGATGCCGGCACCGACAGCCGCCTCGGTAAAGGCGACGTCGACGGCGTTCATCACCACGAACAGGCCGGCGGAGACGAAGCTGTACAGGCCCCCCAGCATTACCACCGCGAACAGGCTGCGTAGCCGGACGATGGTGAGCGCGGTAATGCCCAGCAGGGTGAGCAGCGAGATGTCGACTACGACTCCGATGACCCGCCCCCCTCTCGCTCTTCCTCGTCGGCGGTAACGGGCACCTGCCCGTCGCGCAGCGCCGCCTTCGCCAGGGCGTGCGTGGCGACGGGATTGGTAAACCACAGGAACACTAGGATAATCAGAAGCTTGAGCGTTGTCATCGAGCAGCCGGCGAGGAAACAGAAGCCGACCAGCGTCAGTCCGACGCCCAGGGTATCGGTGATGCCGGCGCCGTGCATGCGGGTGAAGAAGTCCGGGAAGCGCAGCAGCCCCACGGCGCCCACGACCAGGAAGAAGGCCCCGCCTGCCAGGCAGGCCCACGCGAAACCGGTGGCGACCAGATGGATCATGGTTCGCCTTGGGCGTCCCGGTCCCGCCGGCCGGCGCCCATGCCCCCGTTTTCCATGAACTTGAGTACCGCGATGGTACTCACGAAGTTGATCAGGGCGTAGACCAGCGCGATGTCGAGCCAGTGGGGGCGACCGTCCAGGAATCCCAGTGCCGCGATGATCACCACGGTGGCCGAGCCGAACAGGTTGATCGCCAGGATGCGGTCGTACACCGTCGGCCCCAGCACCGCGCGCGCCAGGCACAGCAGCATGGTGACCAGTATCGCGACGGTGATCACCGGGAGCATCGGTTCAGCCTTCCCATGCGGTGATGCGCCGGTCCATCTCGCCTTCGGCCAGGCCGTCGGCGGCATCACGGGAAATCGCGTGCACCTCGATCTCGTCCGGGTACACCTCCAGCGACACGGTCCCCGGCGTGAGGGTGATCGAGTTGGCGAAGATCACCCGGCCAAGGTCCGAGTGCTGGGTCGCACGGACCCGGAACACGGTCGGAGAGATTGCCATGTCCCGCCGCAGGATATGCCGGGTGACCTCGAGGTTGGCCTTGACGATCTCCATCAGCAGCCAGAGCCAGTAGGCCACCGCCTTCGGCGTCAGGTGCACCGGGTGGCCCTCGCGGTCGATCACGTCCATGCGGTGCGAGACGAGCAAAACCAGGAACACGGATCCGCCGCCCAGCGCCAGCAGGTAGGGCTGGGTGTCTCCGGACAGGAGCATCCACAGCACGCCCAGGGCCAATCCCAGACTGATCAGGTGGGCCACAACGTTACCCCTGCGTGGCGACGGAATCGTTGGTTGCGGGATGCGGCAACGGCTGGGGCCGCGGAAAGCGCCCTGGATGGCGACGCGACAGGCCGGCCGGGCAGTGCCCGGACCGCTGACCGCCCCTCCCGGCCGGTTTGTGCATCGGCACGACCGATTTGCGAACGCCTGCTCGCCCGGCAAGGACGGATAACGTAACCATCGCCCGGAGCGCGAGTCAACACTGGCGCAGCCGGACGCAGTTGACCTGGATCAGATTGGCTCGCGGGGGGCTGGGCTAGGTTCTCGCGATGGCCGAGGAAATCAGCGGACAGGGCGCCGGCGGATCCCGGGCACCGGGTGCTCCGCGACGGCACAATACTTCGGGTCCGTGCCGGTGCGGGCTGGTGCCGGACTGCGGGATCGTCTGCGGCCGGGCCGGCCCCGGCGAGGCGGCCCTGTCCCGGCGGCGGCTGGCGCGGGGCGAGCTGCTGGTCAGCGCGGGCACGCCCGCGACCGAGGTCTTCGGCATTTGCCGGGGCCTGGTGCGCCTGTGGCGGGACGATCGAGCGCCGGCGGGCGAACGCACCGTGGTCCTGCTGGGCGCAGGCGACATGCTGGGCCTGGGGGTGCTGGACGATCCGGTCTGGCAGTATCACGCGACCACGGTACTGGCCACGGAGCTCTGCTGTGTCCCGTTGGCGGCGTTCCTCGAACGGGCCGATGCGGACCTGGGGTTCTGCCGGCACGTCTCGGGGCTGCTCGCGCGCCGCATGCGAGCGCTGCGCGCGGAGGGGGTGAGTGAGCGGTCGACGAGTCTGGCCGCGAGGCTCTCGGCGCTTCTGCAGCGGGTCTCTGCGGAGGCCCCGAGTCCGGACAGCGGCACGTCCGGCCGGACGGCTCAGCCGCTACTCCCTTCGGAACTCGCACGGCTCCTCAACGAGTCCGAGGCGGAAGTGCGTAACGCACTGGAAAAATTAAGAAAGTGACCTTTCCGGAGCAGCGCCCGTCGAGCTTGCAACGTTCCTGGAAACATGCCTCGGCGGGCGCACCCACACGGGTTCAATAGCCCGAACGGGTGGTCCGGGCAGCCGCGTTTCGGATCCTCCGGTGCAACCCGGACGGGGCCGGACGCTGGACGAACGCGCGCAGCCTGCTAGCATGGGGCTCAAACGTAGCGTGGCGCCCGGAGCGGCGAGCCGGCGCGACGGGCCGATTACCAGACCATGGACGGGCGAGCAGCGCAGGCGGAACCAGACGCGTGCAAGGCTTCGAAATGAGCAACGGGGGAACGATCCCGCGCCGCGGGGCCCGACTCCCGATCCGCTGCCCAAGGGGGGAAGTGCATGGCTTCCGTCGTCACTGACGGGCGGGAAAGCCGCACCGCGGCCCCGGCAAAGATCGCGGCCGACCTGATCGTAAGCTACCTCGAACGCGTCGGGGTCGACTACGTCTTTGGCGTGCCCGGCGGTGCGATCGAGCCGCTGTTGGATGCGCTGGCCCGCAGCGGGAGGCGTGGCGGGCCCAGGCTGGTGGTGGCCCGGCACGAGACCGGCGCTGCGTTCATGGCGGAGGGCTATGCCCGGCAGACCGGACGCCTTGGGGTCTGTTGCGCCACCACGGGCCCCGGCTCCACCAACATGGTCACCGGCGTGGCCAGCGCGTACGACAACCATGTGCCGTTGCTGGCCATCACCGGGCAGACGGCACTTGCCACGTTCGGCAAGGGCGCTTTCCAGGAATCGTCTTGTACTGGTATCAACACGGTCGGAATCTACGCCAACTGCACGCGCTACAATTCCCTGATCTCCCACCCCGGACAACTCGAACAGAAACTGGTGAGCGCCATCATGACGGCGGTGCATACGCCGTCCGGTCCCGCACACCTCAGCGTGCCCCTGGATGTGCTGCGGAGCCCCATCACCACGCAGCTGCCCGGCTACAACCTGCGTGCGCTGCTGCGCCCGCGCGAATTCGTGGACGAGGATGCCGTGGCGGCGTTCGCCGACGAGCTGGAGCGCGCCGACCGGCCCGTGTTCGTGATCGGCGACGAGTGCCACGAGGCTGCGTCCCTGATCCTGGATCTGGCCATGCTGCTGGATGCTCCGGTAGTCACCACCCCGGACGGCAAGGGCCTGGTCAGCCCATGGCACCCGCTGTTCCGTGGCGTTATCGGCTTCGCCGGCCATGTGCTGGCCCACGATACGCTGCAGGATCCGGGGGTGGACCTGGTGATCGCGGTGGGCACCGACCTATCCGAGTGGAGCACCGACGGCTGGGACGCCGAATCCATCCTGACCAGCCGCCTGGTCCACGTCGAATACACGGCCTCGAACCTGACCCGCTCGCCCATGGCGAGGCTGCACGTGGCCGGGAGCTTCGACCGCATTTTCGAGACGCTGATCCGTCGGTTCGACAGCGAGGCGGGCCAGGCACGCCGGGCACGGTACCTGGCCCAGGCCCGGGAGAACCTGGCCACGGGGCGGCGGGCGTTCCGGTTCGAGGACGAGGCCGCCTTCCGCCGGGCTTGCGAGCCGATTACCCCGCAACATTTGATGAACTGCCTGGCGCGCGCGTTCCCACCGAGCACGAAATATTTTGCCGATACCGGCAACAGCGTGGCCTGGGTGACCCACTATCTGGATCCGCTGGATCGGCGCATGGCCGGACCCCGGTCGGTGGGCGGGGGCGTATTCCGGGCGTCCGTGAAATTCGCCTCCATGGGCTGGGCGATCGGCGTGGCGATCGGCTGCGCGCTGGCCTACCGGGACGGGCCGGTGGTGTGCGTGACCGGAGACGGCAGCGTTCTGATGTCCGGCCAGGAGCTGACCGTGGCGGTGGAGCACGAGCTCCCGGTGGTGTTCGTGGTCCTCAATGACGCCGCGCTCGGGATGGTCAAGCACGGTCAGCGCCTCGCCGGCTCGGAGCGGATCGGCTACCGCCTCCCGCCGGTGGACTTCTGTGCCCTGGCCGGGGCTCTCGGCGCACAGGGCTTTCGCATCCGCTCGCCGGAGGATTTCGGGGCGCTGGATATCGCGGGGATATGCCGCCACCGGGGGCCGACCGTGCTGGACGTTTATGTGGACGGCGAACAGGTGCCGCCGATGGGCACCCGGATGAAAGTGCTGGGGCATGGCAATGACTGACGGGCAGGAGCAGATCCGCACGCAGATCTGGAAGGAAGAGGCCGATCCGGCGGACCCGTTCGTGGCCGAGCGTTGCTACTGCCGCGGATACGATGTCTATGGGGACATGCTGGGTCGGGCGAGCTGGATCGAGTATCTCCATCTCCTGTTGCGCGGCGAGCGCCCGACGCCCGCGGGGGTCCGGCTGCTGGAAGGACTGGCGGTGGGTCTGGGCAATGCGGGTCCGCGGGATCTCGCGGTGCGGGCCGCGATGAATGCGGGTGTGGTCGGAAGCCCGGCAGCGGCGGTGCTGGCAGCAGCGCTGGCGGTCGGCGCGGGGCAGCTCGGTGGCGGCCACGAGGTCTTCTGTGCCATGCGCGGCTTTCGGGCCAGCGATGGCGACATTGGCACCTGGGCGGACACGCCCGCCGGGGAGCCCCCCCCCGAGCGGGTGGACATCTGGTTGCCGATGGAGCACGCGGCGGGATTCGATCCGCATGCGACCCGCTGTGGCCTGCCCGTGCGCCAGCTCCTGGCCCACCTGGTCGAGTGCGCCGGCGCCGACGGGCGCTGGCTGCCCTGGCTGCAGGCCAACCGGACGGAACTCGAGCGCCGCGCGCAGGCGGCACTGGCGATGTCCGGCGTCGCGGCCGCCGCCTTGCTCGACCTGGGATTCGAGCCCGAAGCGGGGGAGATGCTCTACCTCCTCCTGCGCCTGCCCGGCGCTGCCGCGCACGCGCTGGAACAGGGGCACAAGAGCTACCGGAGCTACCCGTTCTTCCACGGGCAGGTGCGACGCGTCCGTCCGGGCACCGACGAGCAGGAGTAGCGCAGGATGTCGCGGCACCAATCGCTCGAGCAGGCCGAGACCCGATGGGACACGGAAATGGGGGAATGGGTGCCGGGGGTGCGGGTCCACTTCCGGGACTTCGACCTGCACCGGGACCTGCTGCGCGCCTCCTGGGTCGACGTGTACATGTACGGCATCAGCGGACGCCGCTATTCGGAGCGGGAGCTGCGGATGATCACCGCCATGTGGGTGGCGACCAGCTTTCCCGAGCCGCGCATCTGGAACAACCGCGTGGCCTCGCTGGCGGGTACCGCCCGCACCACGGGCAACCTGGGCATCAGCGCCGCCATGGCCGTGTCAGAAGCCAGCATCTTCGGCCGCCGGCCCGACATCCGGACCATCGACTTCCTGCAGAGGGCGCGCGCGCGGCGCGAGCAGGGCGAAGCGCTCGAGGAGATCGTCCGGGACGAGCTCAAGCGCTACCGCGGCCTTCCCGGCTACGGGCGGCCGGTCACCAACGTGGACGAGCGGATCCCGCACGTGATGGCGGTGGCCCGCGGGCTGGGCTTCGATGACGGACCGTTCGTGCGCCTGGCCCAGGAGATCGAGGAGGTCCTGCAGCGCGGCCGTTGGCGCATGAAGATGAACTACGCGTGCCTGGCCGCGGCTCTTTCCGCCGACATGGGCATGAGCCCGCGTGAGTACTACGCGGGTACGTATCCGGCGTTCCTGGCCGGCATGTGGCCCTGCTTCATCGAGGCCTCGCAGAAGGAGGAGGGCACGTTTTTCCCGTTGCGCTGCGCTCGTATAGCGTACGAGGGCCCCGGGCCGCGACGCTGGGAGTAGGGGCGGCGGCTGGCAGCGGGGGGGGAAGAAGGCAGAACAAGGTCCGGTTGCACGGACCGGCGGAGCACTCATGAAAAAAATATGCCTGGCCCTGCTCCTGGGCCTGGTGCTCGGGGCCAGCGGTCGCAGCGGGCTCGCCCAGGGGCTGTCGGAAAACGACCTGTCGCAGTCCTACGGCAACGAGCAGTTCGTGACCATCGCGACCGGCACCCGGCAGCCGATCTCGCAGGCCCCGGCGGTCGCCAGCGTGGTGACGCGGCAGGATATCCTCAAGACCGGGGCCACGACGCTCGCGCAGGCGCTCGAAGGGGTGCCGGGGGTCCACGTCTCGGTGTCCTCGGCAGGCTACGTCCCGATCATCCAGATCCGCGGCATCACCTCCGAGTACAACCCGCGGGTGCTGCTGCTGATCAACGGCATCCCGGTCACCAACGCCTTTCTCGGCAACCGGGGCCAGGTATGGCCGGGCCTGCCGGTGTATGACATCCAGCGCATCGAGGTGATCCGCGGCCCGGGCTCCGCGCTCTACGGGGCGGACGCCTACGCCGGCGTGATCAACGTCGTGACCCGCACGGCGGGCGACATCCACGGCACCGAGGTCGGCGCCCGGATCGGCTCGTACGACACCCAGGAGGGGTGGGCGCTGCACTCGGGCCATCTGGGTCCGGCGCGCTACGCTGCCAGCGTCGACCTGCTGCACACCGACGGTCCTCATTCGACGATCCAGAGCGACGCCCAGAGCCTTCTGGACCAGGCGATGGGGACGCGCGCGTCGCTGGCGCCTGGCCCGCTCAACCTGCGCAGCCGTCGGGCGGACGCGCGCCTTGACCTGAGCATGGGCCGGTGGCACCTGGGCATGTGGTACCTGGGCAACCGGGACAGCGGCGTGGGGCTCGGCGGCGCCGAGGCGCTCGACCCGCGCGGGCGGGCCGACAGTGACCGCTTCCTGACCGACCTCACCTGGCACGCCCCGGCGCTGACGCGCAACTGGGGGCTCAAGGCCCGGGTGAGCTACTTCCGCGTGTCCAATCGCACCAACCTCGTGCTCTACCCGCCCGGTGCGACGTTCCCAAACGGCCAGACCTTTCCCAACGGGGTGATCGGGGAGCCGCACGTCGCCGAGGAGCACACCCGGCTGGACCTGGTGGGCCTGTACTCGGGCTGGTCGCACCAGACCGTCCGGATCGGCACCGGAGTGAGCGACGAGAACCTCTACGAGGCCGAGGAGCACAAGAACTACAGGCTCAGTGCGCTGGGCTACCCGGTGCCCCTGGGAGGGCTGGTGGACGTCAGCAACACGGATCCCTTCATCCGTCCCCACGACCGCTACGACAGCTACCTGTTCCTGCAGGACGAGTGGGGCTTCGCGCGCGACTGGGACCTGACCGCCGGGGTCCGCTATGACCACTACACGGGGTTCGGCAAGACCGTCAATCCGCGTCTGGCGCTGGTGTGGCAGACACGCTACAACCTCACCACCAAGTTCCTGTACGGGCGCGCCTTCCGGGCACCATCCTTCGCCGAACTGTACAATATCAACAACCCGGTGGCGCTCGGCAATCCCCAGCTCAAGCCGGAGACCATCGACACCTACGAGACGGCGTTCGACTACCAGTATTCCTCGGCCCTGCGCGGCGGGCTGAATATCTTCTATTACCGGATGCACGACCTGATCCGGTTCGTCAACATCCCCGCCTCGCCGATCGCCAAGGAGGCGCAGAACTCCGGGGGTCAGAGGGGCTACGGCATGGAAGCGGAGATCGAATGGCAGCCGTTCCAGAACGATACCGTGAAAGCCAACTACGCCTACCAGCATGCCACCGACGAGCGTACCCACCAGCCGGCCGGGAACGCGCCCACCAGCCAGATTTACCTGCGCAACGACTGGCAGTTTCTGCCCGGCTGGAACGGCGACGCCACCGTGAACTGGGTCGGCAAGCGCTACCGCGCGCCGGGTGACCCGCGGCCGGCGCTGGGCTCCTATACCTGGGTCGACCTGACCCTGCGCCATGCGCTGGGCGACAGCGGGATCGAGCTCGCGGCCTCGGTGCGCAACGTGCTCAACCAGGACGCGCGCGAGCCCAGCCTGCTGTCGACGAGCTCCACCGTGAACGTTCCCAACGACCTGCCGTTGCCAGGGCGAAACTTCTACGTCTCACTCGATTACCGGTTCTAGGCACAGGTGGCAGACAGGAATCCACATCTCCAGGCTGCCGGGCACTGGCGGTCCGTCACCGGGAGGCGCAGCCTCAAGCGGACCGCGCTGGCGCTGCTCATCGTGCTCGCCTCCCCGAGGGCCTTCGCCGCACCGGTGCTGGGCGTGATCTATCCGGACATTCGCGAGCCCTACCGGACGATCTTCACCGAGATCCTGCAGGGCATCCGGCAGAGCGCTCCCGGCGATGTCAAGACGCTGCAGCTCGGGCCCGACGCCAGTACGGGGAGGGTCTCGGCCTGGGTGGCCGGCAACCAGGTCGAGGCGCTTATCGCGCTGGGCCGAAACGGCTTCCACCTGGGCGAGGATATGCACCGGAGGGTGCCGGTGGTGTTCGGGGCGGTGCTGATTCCGCCGGACCGCGACGGTGGCAAGATCACCGGGATCAGCCTGGTGCCGGCACCAGCCGCGCTGTTCGCGCGGCTGCAGGAGCTCTCCCCGCATACCCGGCGGGTGTTCGTGGTGTATGACCCGGGAAACAACGCCTCGCTGATCGCCCTCGCCCGGCGTGCCGCCGCGCGCTGGAACCTGCGGCTGATCGCGGTGCCGGCGGAGGATACCCGTGCCGCGGTTCGGGAATACCGCAAGATCCTGAATACGCGTGCCCACGCCGGGGACGCCATCTGGCTGCCGCAGGATTCGGTGACCGTCAACGACCAGGTGGTGCTGCCCATGATCCTGGAGAAGGCGTGGGAGAACGAGCTGGTGGTGTTCTCCAGCAACCCGTCCTACGTCCAGCGTGGCGTTCTGTTCTCGCTGTATCCCGACAACCAGAAGATGGGCCAGGAGCTGGCCCGGCTGGCGCTGGCCCGGGCACGCGACCCGGGAAAGTCCAGCTTGGCCGGCATGCGGCCGCTGACGGCACTGCGGGTTGCGGTAAACACGCGAACCGCTGATCATTTGCAGTTGAACCTGTCCCGACGGGAAATCTCCAGGTTCGACCTGGTGTTTCCGAGTCGGTAGCGGGTGCGGGGCATGAGTCTGCTAACAAAATTCAAAACACAGGATCTGCGCAGTCAGCTGACGCTCGCGTTGTCGGTCGGAATCATTGCCATGGCCCTGGCGACTTCGGTGACCCTGTCCGTGCTGGCGAGCCGCACCGAACGTGGCAATCTGGTCAGCCAGGGAGAGCGTCTGGCGGAGAATCTCGCCCGCCAGAGCACGCTCGCGCTGCTGTACGGGAGCGGTGAAAACGCCAAGGACCAGATCAACACCACCCTCGCGTTCCCCAGCGTCGTGGCGGTCGGAGTCTTCGACACCCATGGCCGGCCGCTCATCCAGCATGGCGCCAAGCGTTTTGTCGACGCGCCCGTGCCCGCCAGTGTGCCGGGCCACGTGGGCCTGTGGCGGGAGACCGACGCGGACTGGCAGTTCGTGGCACCCGTGTATTCCCTGGGGCGGGCCGCGCAACGCAGCGGCTCACCGTTCGAGGTGAGCACTCCGGACACCAAACGCATCGGCTTCGTACGCTTGGTTCTGAGCAAGGCACAGCTGCACGCGGCGGTGCGCAACATCTTCGTGGTCAACGTTGCGGCCTCGCTGGTGCTGGCGCTGATTCTGCTGCTGGTCATGCGCTACATCACCGGACTGCTGGGCCGGCCCCTGCGCAATCTGTCGGCGATCATGAAGCGCAGCGAGAAGGGAGCCTCGGGGCTGCGCGCACCGCCGGGGGGGCCGCGTGAAGTCAACGAGATGGGCAATGCCTTCAACAAGATGATGGAGGTGCTCGAGGAGCGCGAGCACCAGCTCACGCGGGCGCGTGACGCGGCCATCGAGATGGCGCGGGTGAAGTCGGAGTTCGCCGCCAACGTCAGCCACGAGCTGCGCACGCCGCTGAACGGCATCCTGGGCATGCTCGATCTGCTGGGTCACCAGGAAATGCCGGGCAAGCAGGCCGAGTACCTGACCGTGGCGCGCAATTCGGCCAACCGGCTGCTGGCGCTGATCAACGACATCCTGGATTTTTCGCGTCTCGACGCCGGCAAGCTCGACCTCGAGGAACGCGACTTTGACCTGCGCGAGGTGCTGGAACAGCTTCTCGACCTGCTCGCCGGCCCGGCCCAGAAAAAGGGCCTGGATCTGGGCTACCTGATCGAGGACGGGGTACCGCCCGGCCTCCACGGGCGGGTGATCGGCCTCGAGCAGATCCTCACCAACCTGGTCGGCAACGCCATCAAGTTCACGGACCGGGGAGAGGTCGCGGTCGTGGTCGGCCCGGTGGCGGATCACGGCCAGAGTGTCGAGCTGGAGTTCCGCGTGATGGACACCGGCATCGGCATCGACGAGGCCGCCAGAACCCGGATATTCGAGGCATTCTCCCAGGCGGACCGATCCACCACCCGGCGGTTCGGGGGCACGGGCCTGGGGCTCGCCATCACGCGACGGCTCGTGACCGAGCTGGGCGGGAGCATCGAGGTCGACAGCGAGCCCGGCCAGGGCAGCACGTTCCGCGTGCGCCTGACCCTGAACAAGGCTTCGCAGCCCGCACTGCCCATTTCGCAGGGGCATCTGCCGCAAGGTTTCCGGGTCCTGGTAGTGCACCGCTTCAGCATCACGCGCCGCTTCCTGGAGACCTGCCTGGACCGATGGGAGGCGCGCTACGAGCTCGCCAGCAGCGGGGTGAAGGCCCTGAACATCCTGCGCGATGCGGCGGCCCGGTCGATCCCCTACAACGCGGTGCTGCTCGACGACCGGCTGCCGGATATGGCGGCGCCGGAATTCGCTCACCGGGTCAAGGCTGATCCGGACACGGCCGGGGTCACGGTGATCCTGGTCACCGAAAGCCGCGGCGCCGCGGTCGACAGCCTGCGGCTGCGCGTGGGCATTTCCGACTACGTGATGCGCCCCGTGCGGATGATGCGCCTCTGGGAGGCCCTGACGGAGGGTCGTGATGCCGGCACGGAGCTGCTCACGCCGAGCGAGGGCCGCGCCGGGGAGCACCGCGAGGCAGAGCTTGCGGCCGTGTTCAGCAGCCGGGTGCTGGTGGTCGAGGACAACCTGACCAACCAGCAGGTCGCGGTCGGCATGCTGGAAAGCTTGGGATGCGCACCGGACGTTGCGGCAGACGGCGTGGAGGCGGTGGCGATGCACGCCCGGCGTCCTTACGACCTGATCTTCATGGACTGCAACATGCCGCGGCTCGACGGTTACGAGGCGACCGCGCGGATCCGCGCGGCAGAGCCGGCGGACCGGCACGTGGCCATCATCGCGCTGACCGCGAATGCCCTGGAAGGGGACGGCGAACGCTGCCTCGAGGCTGGAATGGACGACTACATCGCCAAGCCGCTGGCGCTCGGCGTGCTTCGTGAGCGCCTGCAGCGCTGGCTCAAGAGCTGGTCGTCCGCCGTCGGGGTACGGGAGTTGGCGCCTCCGGAGCGCGGTCTGCGCACCGACGACGACGACGGCGAGCCGGTCCTGGACTACCGCATCCTCACCGAGGTCAAGGGCGCGATGGGTGAAGCCATCGCCGATATGGTCGAGGTGTTTCTCGAGGATACCTCCACCAATATCGCTGGCATGCAGCAGGCACTGGGCGAGGGGGATGGTGCCCGCCTGCAGGCCTTGGCGCACGAGCTCAAGGGCAGCTGCCGCAATCTCGGGGTACATGCCATGGGGCAGACCGCGCGCGAGCTCGAGACGGCCGCGCGGGAGGGGGACCTGGTGGGTGCGCAGCAGCTGGTGGAGCGGCTGCCCCGGCAACTGGAGCACGCCGGTCCGGTACTGCGCAAGGAGATCGCCGACTCCGGCCTGTTCCCGGCTGCGGTGGCGGCAGAGGATGCCCCCCTGGTGCTGATCGTGGACGACGATCGGAGCGCCCGCTTCGCGCTGCGCTACATATTGGAACGCGACGGCTATCGGATCGCCGAGGCGGCCAATGGGGAGGAGGCCCTGCGCACCTGCGAGCGGACTCCGCCCGAGCTCGTGCTGATGGACGCGATGATGCCGGAGATGGATGGCTTCGAGGCCTGCCGGGAGATCCGCCGCATTTCTGCGGTCAGCCACATCCCGGTGCTCATGATCACCGCCCTCGATGACCAGAATTCGGCGGAACGCGCCTTCGCGGCCGGCGCCAGCGACTTTATCCCCAAGCCGGTCCATTACTCGGTGCTGCGCCAGCGGCTCAGCCGTCTGGTGCACGCGAGCCGCTCCGAACGCCGCATAAAACAGCTGGCCCTGCACGACCCGCTGACCGGGTTGGCCAACCGCAGGCTGTTCCACGAGCAGCTGGAGCAGGCGATCGGGCGCGCGGAACGGCGCGAGCAGAAGCTGGCAGTGGCCCTGCTCGACCTGGACCGGTTCAAGCACGTCAACGAGAGCCTTGACCACCGCGTCGGCGACCTGCTGCTGCAGGCCGTCGCCGATCGCATCCGCGGCTGCCTGCGCAGCGCGGACCTGGTCGCCCGGCTGGGCGGGGACGAGTTCGCCGTGCTGCTGCACGGATCGATCTCGGAAGAGGTCGCGACCACGGTCGCGAACAAGATCCACTCGGTGCTGGTGCGGCCGTTCGTGATCCAGGCACACGAGATCTTCGTGTCCGCGAGCATGGGGATCACGCTTTACCCGGATCACGGCGTGACCGCAGACGACCTTCTCAAGCGCGCCGACAGCGCCATGTACGGCGCCAAGGACCATGGCAACGACTTCCGCTTCTATGATCCCAGCCTGGAAGAGGCGATCAGCCGGCGCATGGCCCTTGAGCACGATATCCGGCGGGCGCTGGAGAACCAGGACTTCCTGGTCTACTACCAGCCGGTACTGGAGCTGACCGGCAATACCGTGGTGGGCGCGGAGGCGCTTATCCGCTGGCGCCACCCGGAGCGCGGCATCGTCTCGCCGGGGGAGTTTATCGAGCTGGCGGAGTCCACCGGGCTGGTGCTGCCGCTGGGCGAGTGGGTACTGCGAGCCGCGTGCGCCCAGTTCACCGCCTGGCAGCTGGCGGAGCTGGAGCCCGGGCGCATCTCCGTCAATCTCTCCGGCCGGCAGTTGCAGCAGCGTGACTTCGTGGACATGGTGGCGCGCATCCTGAACCAGACGAACCTCGAAGCCCGCCACCTGACCCTGGAGATTACCGAGACCGTGCTCCTGCGCGACCCCGACAGTACCCTGGAGATCCTGCGGGAGCTGCGCGCCATGGGAGTCCAGCTGTCGGTGGACGATTTCGGCACGGGTTACTCTTCCTTGAGCTACCTCAAGGATTTGCCAATCGATGTGATTAAGATAGATCGCAGCTTCGTTCAGGACATCTGCACCAACCGCTATGATGCGGCTATGCTGCGGGGCATCGTCGAGCTGGCTCACGGGCTCGGCCTCAAGGTCGTGGCGGAGGGCGTGGAACGCACCGCGCAGCGGGAGTTCCTGGCGCAGCACCGGTGCGACATGATCCAGGGCTTCGTGCTCAGCGAGCCGCTCTCCGGACCGGTCTACGAGCAGCGTGTGCTGCGCCGGCGGGAAGCGCTTCCCGGGGACGACGCCGACGTGGTGCCGATCAGCCGGCGCCGCGGCGACGAGGGCTGAAAGCCCCGCCAGTGGCGTGCTCGCAAGAGATTGACCTGCTCGTGACGAGGGCTTAAGGTTGCCCGCTTTGCGACGAGCCGCGGGGCCCGGCGACTACCGGACGAACCGCTGAGGTCTTGTCTCCTGGTGAGCTGTGAGGCGGTGATCGAAGGGGTCGCCGCGGTGCCGCTGCGCCTCGGCGGGTCCTGGAAATCATCGCGGCGGAACAGGGTTGTTCGCGGGCCCGGCTGAGCGTGGGCGCGAGCAGCCGGTGCTGCGTGGCGTGACCGCCGGCAAGGTGCTGGAGCCGGGCGGTCGGGTACTGCGGCGCGGGCGGAGGCTGCTGTCCGGCGCATTGGAGGCACGGGTGGAGGATCGGCAGGCGGCCGCGACTCGGGTGACCAAGCCGGTGGTGCGGGAATGACAACGGCAGGCGGGCAATGGCATACACGATGGACGAACCCGGTAAAATGATCGACAGCCTGACCGGACAGGCCAAGGTTCCGACCACCTTCGAGCAGCTGGACATGGCGTTCCGCCTGCGGGTCCGGGGCTTCGTCGACATCTGCATGCCGCCGATGTTCGGGGAGCTGGAGCGGCGCTTTCCGATGACCGGCATGCGCCGGCTTGGCATCGCGCCGGTGCTGTACTTCGTGGACTTTCGCAACACCTCCGCCTCGCTGAGCTTCGGACGCTCCCTGCACGTGGACTTCGCGCTGCGCTTGTACCGCAGCCACAGCGATCACGAAGGCCGGCCGGTCTCTCCCGGGACCGGGAGTGAGCGGCTCATGTTCGAATCGCGCACCAGGATCCGCGGGCGGCGCCAGTCTGGCGGTCGCGCCAACCTGGGATACGCCACGGAAGACAGCGAGCTGGTAGAGGCCGGCTCGGCCCGGATGCTGCACGTGATCACGCGACCGGCAGGCCCACCCGAGCAACGCCATGTCACAACGGTCCCCGAAGCGTTGCACGGTCTGCGCGAGCATGCCCTGGCAGAGCCGTTGCCGACCGTCGAGGCACTGGCCGAGGTCCCCGATGGCTACCTGCCGGTGGATACTGGCGGGTGGGAGACGTACCGGGGCGTCTGGGGCATGCCGAACACCGACATCAACCAGCACGTGAACGTACTGGAATACATCATGGGGCTGGAAAACCAGTACACGCGCCAGCTGCACTCGGGCGGCCTGGCGGTGGAAGGTCACCAGATAACCCGTGCGCGCATGCTTTTCCGCAAGCCGTTCTTCCCGGCACAACCCTACGTGATTCGCAGCCAGCTCTATCGTCGCGGCCCTGACACGCTGATGGTGGGCGGCTTCTATCTCCTGGGGGACGACGGCAAGGTTACCCAGCGTCCCTCCGTGTTCGCGGCAATGGAAGGTGTACTCGCCCAAGACTGAAAACGTGACTGAAGCCGGGCGGCGAGGTGACGCGCCGGACGGGTTCGTGCCCCTGCCGGGCGCACGCATGGTCGGACGTGATCTCTCGTGCACCCGCGACGACCGGGAGCTGTTCACCGGGGTGAACCTGTCGCTCGCGCCCGGCGACGTGCTGCAGTTGGCCGGGCCCAACGGCAGCGGCAAAACCAGCCTGCTGCGCATCCTGTGCGGCCTGGCCTGGGCCGCCACGGGGAGCGTCACCTGGGACGGCGCCGACATCCGCCGCGAGCGCGCCAGCTTCACCGCCGACCTCGCCTACGTGGCCCACGCCAGCGCGGTGAAGGCGGAACTCACCGCGATTGAGAACGTGCGCAGCGCCATGACCATCTCATCCACGGGTCTGCTGCGCCTGGATCCCGGGGAGGCGCTGGCGCGCGTGGGCCTGTACGGCTACGAGGATGTACCGGCCCGCACCCTTTCCGCGGGCCAGTGCCGGCGCGTGGCCCTGGCGCGCCTGCTGTGCGGCTCAGCCTCGCTGTGGGTGCTGGACGAGCCGTTCACCGCGCTCGACGGCGAAGGCCGCGCGATGGTGGAAAGCATGCTGAACGGGCACAGCGACGAAGGGGGAATCTCCATCGTCACCAGTCACCAGGCCATGACCCTGGACGCTGGCCGCACCGTACGCCGACTCGACATCGGCGGCCGGAGGGGAGCATGAGCAGCCGGGACGCTCCGGTCACCGCCGCCGGGCGCCGGCCCGCGGCGGCCCGCAGCGACGCACTGCGGGCCTTCGGTGGCCTGCTGCGGCGGGATCTGGTGCTCGCGTTCCGACGGCGCAGCGAGCTGGCCAACCCGGTACTGTTCTTCGTCATGGTGGAGACCCTGTTCCCGTTGGCGCTGGGTGCCGACAACGACCTGCTGCGGGCGGTGGCGCCCGGGGCCGTATGGGTGGGAGCCCTGCTCGCCTCGATGCTGTCGCTGGAAGGGATTTTCCGCTCCGACTTCGACGACGGCAGCTTGGAGCAGATTGCCCTGAGTCCGCATCCGATGCCGATCCTGGTCGGTGCCAAGGTTCTGGCCCACTGGCTGGTAACGGGGCTGCCCCTGATCCTGGTGGCGCCGCTTCTGGGCTTGTTGCTAAACTTGCCGCAGTCCGCGTTCGCGGCGCTGATCCTGAGTCTGCTCCTGGGCACGCCGGTACTGAGCCTGGTGGGAGCGATCGGCGTGGCGCTGACGGTCGGCCTGAGGCGCGGCGGAATGCTTCTGACTCTGCTTGTCCTTCCCCTTTACGTCCCGGTCCTGATATTCGGCGCGGGCGCGGTGGAGAGCGCGGCCCAGGGGCTGCCCGTGGTCGCCCAGCTGTACTTCCTGAGCGCCCTGTGCGTCGGCGCCGTGGTCCTCGCGCCTCTGGCGGCCGCGGCCGCCCTGCGGATCAGCCTGGAGTAGCCTATGCATCGATTCATCTCCCAGTGGGCCTCGCCCCGGCACTTCTACGAGCTTTCGGGCAAGTTGCTGCCCTGGCTCAGCGCGCTCACCATCATCTGCATGCTGGCCGGGCTGGTCGGCGGGTTGTACTTCGCGCCGCCGGACTACCAGCAGGGCAACGTCTTTCGCATCATCTACGTCCACGTGCCCAGCGCCTTGCTGTCCATGATGGTGTACGTGGTGATGGCGGGCGCGGCGGCGGTCAACCTCGTCTGGAAGATCAAGATGGCGGACGTGGTGGCGCGCTGCAGCGCGCCGCTGGGCGCGGCCTTTACCTTCCTGGCCCTGGTGACCGGGTCGATCTGGGGCAAGCCCACCTGGGGCACCTACTGGGTCTGGGACGCGCGCCTGACCTCGGAGCTGATCCTGCTGTTCCTGTACCTCGGCTACATGGGGCTGCGGGCCGCCATCGAGACGCCGGAGACGGCGGCGCGGGCCAGCGGCATCCTGGCGCTGGTGGGCGTGGTCAACATCCCGATCATCCACTACTCGGTGGACTGGTGGAATACCCTGCACCAGGGCACCACGATCAGCTTCACCACGGACAACATCTCCACGAGCATGCTCGTCCCCCTGCTGTTCATGATCGTCGCCTTCATGAGCTACTACGCCGTGGTGCTCATGCTCCGGATGCGCTGCGAGATCCTGGACCGGGAACGAAAATCCCGCTGGGTGATTCAAATGGTCGAAGGCGGGTAGGCATGGCCAAGTTCTTCTACATGGGCGGTTACGGATTCTACGTATGGACCGCCTACGGGATCGCGTTCATCGTATTGTTCATCAATGTACTGATTCCGCTCTGGCGCCGCCGGTCGCTGATGCGTGACCTGGCGCGCAGGCAGCGGCGGGAGCGAGGCAGGAATGACTCCACAACGTAAACGGCGGCTGATCGGGGTGCTCCTGATCGTCGGGGGTGTCGGCGTGGCGGTTGCCCTGGGAGCGGGCGCCTTCCGCAAGAACCTGCTGTTCTTCTTCAGCCCGACGCAGATCGCCAATGGCGCCGCCCCGCTGAACCACGCGTTCCGCATCGGCGGGTTGGTGGTCCCCGGCAGCATACGACACGCCAAGCGCGGGTCGACGGTGCGCTTCGAGCTCACCGACAATCGCCACACGGTCTGGGTGACCTATACCGGCGTGCTGCCGGATCTGTTCCGGGCGGGCCAGGGCATCGTGGCCCAGGGTCAGCTGGGTGGCAACGGCGTGTTCCGCGCCTCCCAGGTACTGGCGAAGCACGACTCCAAGTACATGCCGCCGTCGGTCGCGGCGGAGCTGAAGAAGAGCCAGGAAGCGAAGGAGGCCAACAAGGCGGAGCACGCCAAGCTGGTGACCGGAAAGGAAGTCCAGGAGGTTCGCGCGGGTGAATCCGGATACGGAGCCAAACAGTGATCCCGGAGATCGGTAACTTTGCCCTGATCATGGCGCTGTCACTGGCGCTGATGCAGGCGGCGCTGCCGCTGCTCGGTGCCTGGCGGCGGAACGAATCCTGGATGGCGGTGGCGCGGCCCGCCACCTTCGGCCACGGCGCGTTCGTGCTGCTCGCCTTCGGCTGCCTGGCGTTCTCTTTTCTTACCAGCAACTTTTCCGTCGCCTACGTGGCGGAGAACTCGAACACCGCGCTGCCGATGATCTACAAGTTCACGGCAGTCTGGGGCGGGCACGAGGGATCCATGCTGCTGTGGGTGACGATACTTTCCGTCTGGGGGGTCGCGGTGGCGATCTTCAGCCGGAGCCTGCCGCAGGTGTTCTCCTCCCGGGTGCTCGGCGTGCTGGGCCTGATCGCCACCGGGTTCCTGCTGTACATGCTGTTCACCGCCAATCCGTTCACCCGGTCGTTCCCGGCACCCGCGCAGGGACGCGATCTGAACCCGCTGCTCCAGGATCCCGGCATGGTCGGGCATCCCCCCATGCTGTACCTCGGGTACGTGGGCTTCGCCGTGGCCTTCGCCTTCGCGATCGCCGCTCTGCTGGGCGGCCGGCTGGATTCGGCCTGGGCCCGCTGGTCGCGTCCCTGGACGGCGGCTGCCTGGGTGTTCCTGACCTGCGGCATCACCCTCGGGAGCGCCTGGTCCTACTACGTGCTCGGCTGGGGCGGATGGTGGTTCTGGGACCCGGTCGAGAACGCCTCGTTCATGCCGTGGCTGGTCGGCACCGCGCTGATCCATTCCATCGCGGTCACCGAAAAGCGGGGCACCTTCAAGGCCTGGACGGCCCTGCTGGCGATCGCGGCATTCTCGCTCAGCCTGCTCGGCACCTTCATCGTGCGCTCGGGTCTGCTGACCTCGGTGCACGCGTTCGCGGTCAGCCCGACCCGCGGGATCTATATCCTGTCGTTCCTCGGCATCGTCGTGGGCGCCTCGCTCATCCTGTACGCGATCCGTGCGCCGGCGATCCGCAGCGTGGGGAATTTCTCCCTGATTTCGCGCGAGAGCTTCCTGTTGGCCAACAACGTGCTGCTGGTGGTCACCTGCGCGGCGGTCCTGCTCGGAACCCTGTATCCGATCCTGATCGAGGCCCTGGGCATGGGCCGCATCTCGGTCGGCCCGCCGTATTTCGACGCGGTGTTCGTGCCGCTGATGCTGGCGCTGACGTTGCTGCTCGGGTTCGGTCCGGCGGCGAGCTGGCGTCGGGCCGAGCCGGCGGCGCTGGCCCGGCAGCTGCGCGGGGCCTTCATCGCCTCGGTAGTGGCGGCGGGCGTGGTGATCATCGCGGTTGGCGGGGTGCGCTCGGCGGAGCTCGCGCTGACACTGTTCCTGGCCTTCTGGGTGGTCTCGACCAGCCTGCGGGGGGTCTACCAGCGGCTGCGGAACCGCGGCGGGATACGGCGCTGGCGCAGCGTCCCCCGCGGCTTCTACGGCATGCACATCGCGCATATCGGCGTTGCCGTGTTCATGCTGGGCGTGGGCGTGGTCAGCACCTTCGCGGTCAAGCAGACCGTGCGCCTGGCTCCCGGGCAGTCGGCGACCGTCGCCGGCTACAGCTTTCGACTGGACAAGATGAAGCAGGTGTCCGGGCCGAACTACCAGGGTAACGAGGGCATCTTCACGGTGAGCCGCAACGGCCACCAGCTCTACACGATGGATACCCAGAAGCGCATGTATCAGCCGAGCGGCACGCCGCGGAGCATGGCGGCGATCCAGGCGGGTTTCACCCGCGACCTGTTCCTGGCACTGGGCCAGCAGCTGGACGACGGCAGCTGGACCGTGCGGGTCCGCTACATGCCGCTGGTACGCTGGATTTGGGGCGGTGCGCTGATCATGGCCTTGGGCGGCCTGCTGGCCTTCACTGACCGGCGCTACCGCCTGGCAATGCAGCACGAACGCATCCGACTGCCGGAAGGCGCCCCGTCGAGCGGAGTGGACGGCTGATGCGGATTCCTCTGCGGTTTCTCGTGCCGCTGCTGTTCTTCGGGGTTCTGGTTGGGCTGCTCGGCTGGGGGCTGACGCGCGATCCGTCGCTGGTGCCGTCACCGCTGATCAACAAACCGGTGCCGACGTTCACCCTTCCCGAGCTCAAGCAGCCCGGGAAGACCTTCAGCAGCGCCCGCCTGGCGCGCGGCCACGTGGCCCTGGTCAACGTCTGGGCCTCCTGGTGCGTGTCCTGCCGGGCCGAGCACCCGATGCTGCTGCAGATCGCGCGCAGCGGGATCGTCCCCATCTACGGCCTGGATTACAAGGACACCCGCAAGGCCGCGCTGAACTGGCTGGACGAGTTCGGCGACCCGTACCGGGCGGTAGCGCAGGACAAGAGCGGCAAGGTCGGGATCAACTGGGGCGTGTACGGCGTACCCGAGACCTACGTGGTCGACGGCAAGGGCATCATTCGCTACAAGCGGGTCGGCCCGATCACGCCAAAGGTGTGGAAGCAGAAGATGCGTCCGCTGATCGTGCGGCTGAAGAACGGCGAGCCCCTGACGAAGGGCGAAACGGGGACCTCGGGATGAAAGCTCTGAGCGGATCACTGCTGTTTGTCCTTGCCGTGCTGGTCGCGGTCCCGGTTGCCGCGGAACCGGCCCAGAGTGGCGCCGGTTGGCACCACTTCGACAATCCCGCCAAGGAGCAGCGCTACCAGAATCTGCTGGGGAACCTGCGCTGCCTGGTCTGCCAGGACGAGTCACTGCTCGACTCCAACGCGGATCTCGCCGCCGACCTGCGCGCCCAGATCTTCCGCATGATGAAAAGCGGTGAGTCCAACGCGCAGATCAAGCAATACCTGACCAATCGCTACGGCGATTACGTGCTGTTCAAGCCGCCACTGGATTACCGGACCTACGCACTCTGGTTCGGTCCGTTCGCGCTGGCCCTGCTGGGCCTGGTCGTGCTGGTCTGGTCGATCCGGCACCGTTCGCGGGAGCGCGCGGCGGCCGTCAGCGACGAGGAACGCGCGCGGATCGACGAGCTGCTTCGCGCAACCGAGCGGAACGACAAGCAATGATGATCGAGTTCTGGGCCGTCGCCGCCGCCATGATGGTGGTGGCCATCCTCCTGATCGGAGTGCCGCTGTGGCGCGGTTCCCGGCGTTCCGGGCCGGACCGCGACGCGGTCAGCGTGAAGCTGTACCGCCAGCGCGTTGCCGAGCTGCAGCAAGACGTCGACAGCGGCATCGTGCCCGAGGAGGATTTGGAGCAGGCCCGCGCCGAGCTCGACCGGCAGCTCCTGGACGAGACGCAGGGGGCCGGGGACCGCCAGGCCCGGGCCCGGCAGCGACGCGGACGCTGGGCGGCCCTGGCAGTCGCCGTGGCGGTCCCCGTGATCGGGGTGGGTCTCTATTCGCAGGTGGGAGGCATGCCCTGGCGCGCGCGGACGCCGCCGAAGCTGACCCAGTCGCAGGTGCAGAAGATGGTCCGGGGGCTGGCGCAGCGGCTGCAGAACAATCCGGACGACGGGCAGGGCTGGCTCATGCTGGGGCGTTCCTACCTGGTCATGGGGCGCTACGGGAAAGCGGCCAAGGCGTTGACCCACGCTCGCGAGATCCTGGGGGACAGCCCGGAAACCCTGACCGACTACGCCGAGGCGCTGGCGATGTCCGGAAACACGCGCTCGCTGGCCGGCAAGCCGCAAAAGCTGCTGAACAAGGCGCTGGCGATGAACGGCTCGTTCCCCAAGGCCCTGTGGCTGGCCGGCGTCGCCGCGGCGCAGCAGGGCGATTACCAGACGGCCATCGGCCACTGGAAGAAGCTGCTGGCCGAGCAGAAGCCCGGCAGCGAGGGCGCCCAGCTGCTGCAAAAGACCATCGCGCAGGCGCGCAAGCGGATGACCGCCGGCTCCGGTACGGAGGGAGCTGCGCCGCAGAAGTCCGCGCGCGCGTCCGCAACCGGCAAGGCCTCGATCCGGGTTTCGGTCTCCCTCGCTCCGGGCGTGGCAGCGAAGGCAAGCCCGGATGATTCCGTGTACATCTATGCCCGACCGCTGAACGGCTCGTCCGCTCCCGTGGCGGTGGTTCGCCGCCAGGTGAAGGACCTGCCGACCTCGGTGGTGCTCGACGACAGCAGCTCGATGATGCAGGCGCACGCGCTCTCCGACTACAGCCGGGTATCGGTGGCGGCGCGCGTTTCCCTCAACGGCAGCGCCATGCCCCACGCCGGCGACCTCGCGGCCAGCGCCCATACCGTCGCCGTCGACGGCGGCCATGACGTCCGTCTGCTGATCAACCGCGTGGTGGGCTCCGCTGCATCGCGCTGACCGCCTTGTGTCGGCCTCGCCCTGGCGGGCATTTTCGGGACAACCTTGGTTTGTGCTGCTGGCGGTGACCGGGTTACGCGCGCGCCGCGGCGGAGGCGGGCGATGCGTCCGGTGGCGGAAGTACGCATGATCCTGCCCGGCCCGGGGGGCTGATGGCCAGGCACCCTGCTCGCCCGAGGCGAGCCTGGCGGGACGGGATGCCGCCGCGCATGCTGCCGGTCACCTCCCTTGATCGCGCCGGTGCGCCGGCTGGTGGTAGTAGCCGAGGTACCAGTCGATGAAGTTGCGCACTCCGGTTTCGACCGTGGTGGACGGCCGGTAGCCGGTGTCACGCGCCAGGTCGGTGATGTCCGCGTACGTCTCGCGCACATCGCCGGGCTGCATGGGCAGCAGCCTGCGCTGCGCGCGGCAGCCGAGGCACTGCTCGATCAGCTCGATGTAGCGTTCCAGCGGCACCGGCTCGCTGTTGCCGATGTTGTACACGCGGAACGGAGCACGGCTACTGGCCGGGTCGGGGGCATCGCCGGACCATTCGCTGCAACCCTCGGGAATCCGGTCGAGTACCCGCGCGACGCCCTCGACGATATCGTCGATATAGGTGAAATCGCGCTTGTGCTGCCCGTAGTTGTAGACATCGATCGGCTCGCCCGCGAGGATCGCGCGGGTAAACCGGAACAGGGCCATGTCCGGGCGACCCCAGGGACCGTAGACGGTGAAGAAGCGCAGCCCGGTGGTCGGCAGGCCGAACAGGTGGCTGTAGGTGTGCGCCATCAGCTCATTGGCGCGCTTGGTGGCGGCGTACAGGCTCAGGGGATGGCCGACGTCGTCGTGGGGTGAGAACGGCATGCGGGTGTTTGCGCCGTAGACCGAGCTGGTCGAAGCGTACACGAGTGATTCCACGCGGTAGTGGCGGCAGCATTCCAGGACGTTGACGAACCCGGCGAGATTCGAGTCGACATAAGCGTAGGGGTTTTCCAGCGAGTAGCGAACGCCGGCCTGCGCCGCAAGGTTGATCACGCGCTGCGGCCGATGCTCCCGAAAGAGCCGCGCCATGACATCGCGGTCGGCGATGTCGGCGGTGATGTCGGTGTACCCCGGATATGCACGGTTGCGCCTGACCCGGGCCTTCTTCAGCTCCACGTCGTAATACCGGTTAAGGTTGTCGACCCCGACGACTTCGTCGCCCCGATCGAGCAGGTAGATGGCGGTCGCGGAACCGATGAAGCCGGCCGTTCCGGTAACGAGTATCTTCATGCTTTCTCCGCTCACGTTGAGGACGTCCGGGTTGTCCCGGGCGCGGCCCGGCATACGCGCGTCGGCGCCCGCGTACCTGGCCGGACCAGAGGCGTCCGTCCAGCGATCGAAAACGTCCACGCCGGCATGATAGTGCTGGAACTGCCGGACCATATCAATGGCGCCCGCGTTGCGCAGGTCCGGACCGTTTCCATGTCGGCCCCGGCACCGGGAGACCGGCCCCGACCACGTACACCGGGCACCGCGTGAGCCGCTGCCC